>Ga0222715_10000389_pt1 | contig 43899 bp, 34 predicted proteins | sample C33_9DmetaG_FD_165056 | JGI IMG/M metagenome (GOLD analysis project Ga0222715, IMG submission 165056) | Estuarine water microbial communities from San Francisco Bay, California, United States - C33_9D | ecosystem: Environmental > Aquatic > Marine > Unclassified | place: USA: California...
TAGGAGAGTTACCGTATAGTATATAGTTAGGTATATCTCTTATATCCATTATAGATTCTAATTGTTTAGTGAAGGCTACTGCACTCGGGTCAGAGTCAGGCTTCTTTGCATGAGGAACAGTTACGACGATACCCACATAGGGCGGAAGGGGTAGGTGTATTTACCACCTGCTAAGATTCAAATCTACTGATTGCCTTCTTTTTGGCACTGGTTCACTGGTATGCCAATGTCCACCACCTTGTGTATAATAGAAGAAATACTTGTTCATTGGGTCGAGGAAGAAATCTGTCTTTTCTACATAATGTTCTAGGTTCCTACTCTTGAGGTAGTCGTGCCGGTCTTCTATTTTGAAAATTACTTTGTTATCTGATTGACTCCAAATGGTTTCGTTGAGTAATTGTATTCTTTGTGTTAGTGCCATGCCTAGGATTCCTAGTCCTGCCCCTACTGTCCAAATCATTTCTACCGCTTTGGAACCACCCTTCTTGACGAATAGTTGAATCTCGTCAATGGCGATTACTCTTCGTATTCTCTTGAAACCATCCGTTCTAGAGAGTTGAAAAACAAGTTCTACCATTCTATCTAGTTCTGCTACTCTTTCTTCTGCTGTTGCAGGTGGTCTGAACACAATGGCGTTCTTCTTTCTAAGCAGTGCCTCGTAGACTTCTATCGCTGAATGACAGATTTCTCCGAGATGTGCGTACCCGTCATCGTGCTTAGGGTCTACGAATATCGTGTGAGTCCTCATGGCTTGGAGTTCTTCCAGTACCCTGCCTGTAAAGAAAGTCTTACCACTTCTAGTCATTCCTAGTACGACAGAATGGCGTCTACTGAACTGCTCGATAAAGTTACGACTGAACCCCATTAGTCTTACGACACATTCTCATCGCCTTCAACGTTCTCCTCAAAGTATTCCGCGAATGGGTCGTCTTCCATCTGTTCTCCGTGTCTCCATCCGGGGTTTTTCTTGGCCTTCGAGTATACTGGTCGCCACAATTTGTGCAGGTCAGAGTCCCATCCGAGGCCATCATCTTCTAACTTCAAATAGTTCCTAGGTCCCTTATGAATATACGGAGAATATTTCATGTCTAGAGGCATGAGCCATCCAAAACTCCTGTAATATTCTGCTCGCTGTAAGGATGTCGCCAAACCGTAGCCTTCGATGCCGTTGGTTTCCATGTAATATGCTTCTAGTAACTTGACTATCCCGTAATATCCTTTGAATTGGGATTCAGATTCGACATTGCCTCCACCGGCGTCAAGCATAATTGGATATGATGACTTTGGTGGTGAGTTTGGCCCGAAATACGCAAGACCAAATACTTGCCTAGGTACTAACTTTCCCTTGCCGAGAATGTAGCGTGTGATAGTACCCAACTTTGGCGCCATCTTCTTACTCCTATGCTTGGTGTCGTAATTATTCACAAACTCTACGATACTCTTTGGGACTGGCTTTAGGATAACACGTCGCTCTAGTGTCGCTATTTGGTCACCGCTCTTTTTCGAGCCTAGCCAAAACATGATTTCCTTTGTGTGGTTGTAATACCAATCTAAGAAGTCATCTCTTATACTGGCAGGGACATTCCTTACGACCGGCTCTCTCAATGCTAATTCCTGTGTTTCGAAGAACACTTTCTCCTTATCGGCTAACTGCTTTGCTTTCCGATACAAGTCTCTTGCAGGGCTCTTGGTTACAAAGTCCCAGCGTTTCTTTCTCTTGTCTTTGTTTCTTGAAAATTCGAAATCGGGTGGATTTTTCTTATCTTTGTTAAAAGAAATGGCGACTACTTTTAACGAATCTTTAACCCAAAGCAAACCGATGGTTAAGTAGAAGATTTTATCGTTACCTGACGAGTGATTGACATTGAACTGTCCTTTGCCCCCAAGAAGTTTAGCGTAGGAAACGCTATCGAACGGAATCCTTCTCTTTCCATCCCATAAGTAAAACCCATCTTTGTTTTTACAGATTTGAGACACTTTGTAATCCGTGTCTGCGAAATCTGTGTCCAACATTAAATCAAATATATCTTGACGTTCAATCAGATGATACGCAGTGGTATTGATTATTGGTTCGGCCCAAGTCCTCCACCCGCTTGAGTTATAGCCGTTCTTGATTCTAATCGAACTATCGCCTGCCTGCATCTTCATCGCAGTGAGCGCACTAAGGTCGCTATTGAAGAACATGGGGAAATAATCTTCGCTAAAGAAGTTCTTTTTTCTTATTGCAGACGTGACTATGTCAGAAGGCGTTTCGACTTCATCGAAACTAGTGGGAATCTTTACTGTTCCGAAGCGTTCGAACTTTAGTGCTTTTTTACCTATGATTACAGTGTTATAATCCCTATATGCGGCTGCCAGTATGTCAACCTCTTCCATTGTTAAATCCCAACCCTTGCTTGGGTTTTCCTTAATCAAACCGGCTTCCACTGCGAGGGAGTGGTCAGGCATCTTCTTCTTCCCTTTCATCACGGTGTTACCGAGTGTAACGAAGGAGTAGACCCTACCAGCAGCCCATTGGTGTTGTTGGACACCGGGTCGATGTCCTCCCCTCCAAGCCGCTAGTCCCTTATCGTAGACCTTCTCTAAAATCGACTTCTTGATTTTGGTGGCCTTCGCCATCTTGTCTAGGAACTTTCCTTCTTCGGGAAGTGGGCCGTACATTTCAATGAACTTCTTCTTGTACTTACTTGGTACGGTTTTGTAGCCTCTTGCAGTTGCCTTGATGTCTGACTTCCAGTACTCGTATGCCTTTGGGTCATCAATGTCGTACTTGTAGCCCTTATCGATTTCCTTGGCTGCGATAATCATCTCTTCCTTGTTCAGTCCTTTCAGGTATCTCTTCGGAATCTTTCTGCCTTCGGGAGTTTTGCTTGGGTTTGTTTTGGACTTCGCTTTTTTGTACTTGTTACTCATTTCGCTTTTAGACCAAGCCTTCAAATGCTCAAGCCTACCAATTCTGAAACCGTCTACCATAACCAAAGGCCATGCCAACGGGCCTCCACCGAGAACATGATATATACTGCCGAAGATTTTTTCGGCTTTTATGTCGCCTTTTGTTTTCTTTGAGGATGGTCGTTCCAGTGGTCCGGGAGATATAGCAGCGGTGAAAACAGGCAAGGTTTCTCCGGGCATTCTGAGTATCTTCAAGTTTTCTTTTTTGAAGAGTTTCTTGGCGGCATTGATATCTTTCATTGTGTTGGGAGGATATGCTGGGTAAGAGTCATCTTGGTCTATGTATATTGTAATGCCCTTTGGTATTGGTTTGTAACCAGTTGGTATTTTTTTTACTGCTGCTTTTTGTTCTTTTATCATATTTTTAAGGTCGTTTGATTTTGGGTTGGTTGGGTCGTAGATAAGTAGAGAATCACCTGCACCTATTTGTTCAGTGGAGAATAGTGCGTTTGGGTGCGCATCGGGGTTTAGTTCCTTCCAGTTTACCGCTTTGCCTCCACGGATAAATTCGAACGGCCCTCCCTGCCAATGCTTCTGCAAGAAGTTTTTGTAATCTTTCGTGTCTTGTTCTGGGTCGCGCTGTCCCGCTTTCTTTTCTTTCTTCTTGCCGAATCCTAAGAAGTTTGGAAGTACCTCGTTTGGGTTCCTACTCGCAGGTATCTTTCCTGCTTGGCTTGTCTGAACCGTGATTGCACCATCAAGTGAGAACATGGCCTTGTAGTGATTGAAGGAATCAATCAAACTTGGTTTGTTCCATAGAATCCATTTCGACAATGCACCTGCTGTGGTGAAGTCTTCCCAATCCTCTCTTCGAGCATGACGGGTGTCGTATCTTTTCTTTCTCTCTTTGTCCTTGTGAATTGTGTAGTCGGAATATCCCTTGCCTCCGAAGTGAGTGGTTTTCTTTCTGCCGTCAGGGAAGTTGAAGACAGCCATGAGTTTCTTGTCCTTCTTTGTTGAACGGGAAATCACAACGCTTGCTTTGCCTTTGTATTTCTTCGGATTAGATTGTGGTAGTTGTGGAACTATTTCCTCTGCAACCTTTTCGTATTCGCCAACTCTAGAGGTGACGACTAGGTCGAAATCCATTTTGCTGGCAGATTCGAGCATTCTTTCTATAATATCCGCTCGACCCTTTCTTTCGGATTCACTCATCCCCCCTCTCTTACGCATGTGAGAAGCAAGAACATCAGCAGAAACATTCGGTTTCAGGAAAATCGAGAAGGTGTTGGGGAACTTCTTCTCGAACTCGTTCTTTCCTTTGAGAGTAACGTCAACAATGGACAAGTCCTTGAGGTCTGAATATCTTCTTCCGTAGTAGTGACCGTTCTTGAGTTTCCTGTGTTCGACAAACTCTTCGTTGGCAATCATCTGTTCGAATCTTTCCTTTGTCACTACGAACTTGTCGACTCCTTCTTTTTCTTTTGGACGTAGAGGTCGAGTAGTGACAGACGGAACGAACTCCGCTCCGGTCATCTTTGATATCCGCTTGATGATTGTTGTCTTACCCGAACCACTTGGGCCACTGATGGTAATCACGCTTGGTTGTTTCGGATTTAGAAGGGGTGGACCGGCTGTGGTTGCAGCCGATGTGCCGGTCCGTAAGTTTTGTAATGCTGTAATTGGAATCGTTTGTGCTGTGAGATATCTAGAACCATCCCCGAAGATGGTTTGCTCTAAAGGGTCGGGTCCTTTTGGATTCGACTTAGGCACCTCCTTGAATACGTCTTCTATCACAAGTGATGTCTTATTGAGGTCATACTCGATAACGTGGTCGAAGGTATCTTCACTAGCCATGTCCTTTAGGTAGTCTAGTAGGGATGTTACCCTTTTCGCCTCCTGAGGTGATACGTGATTCTTCAGGTAGTTCTCTACGTTTCCTTTAGAATTGGTAGGGTGTAGGTAGAAAGAGATTATACTAGAGTTTGCTCTACTTAGTAGGTCTTGGTCTCTAATCATAGTGTCTACTAGAACGTATTTAGATTTCTCAAAGTCTGAACGCTTATACCCTCTACGCTCACTATCTCCATAACTAATACCCATTATTATATCTCCATTAGATACTAATCTATTATACATATCATCTGATACTTCTACTATATGGGGTCTCTTCTCATACTCTCTTAGAGTTCTAGTAGTATAGGTAGTAGCAATAGTAGAGTCTCTAAGTCTTTTTTCTAGTGAAGTTAATACTTCATTCTTGGTTTTTTGAATAGGACTTGCTACTGATATGATGATAGCGTTCTTCGGGTTTCTTACCGGTTCGTTAGTGATTACTCCGATGTTGTCGATATCATCTTCGTCTGTGAAATCAATATAGGGTTTCATAACTTCGATAACTTTTCTAACCGCCTCAATAGCGGCTTCGTCACTGTTAGAGAATATTTGCATATTTCCAGACGAAAGGGTGAGTTTTATCGTGACTATTTCTTCTTCGACTTTGACTCTGAGACTTAACTGCCCTCTTTCTGTTTTATAGTCCTGCGGCATGTCTAGTCTAGAAGGTGCGAACTCTTTCAAGATGTCTTGTATCAATTCCACATTAGCCATACTATGTTTTGGTAACTTACCATTGTACTGTACTCGTTGTCTTTTTAATGATGGATTAGGTCGTAGAGACTTTGAAGTTCCGACGAAAGTTTTGTTGTACAAATCGCCCAACGCCTGTGCCGTAGCGTTCCCGGCTTTCTCAGAATGAACCATTAGTTCATGTTTCTTCAATTCATAATTGGCCCCTGCTTTTACATCTTCAATGGATTGTAAGCCAAGAACGCACGCCTCGATAAGTGGTAGAATAAAATAATGGTCTCCAGCGGCAGTTCTTGCTTCATCGGAATGAATGCCCTGTTCAAGCACTTGTGTTAGAAGAATTAAATTATCACGAGGTATTTCTTCCTCTACTTCCAAAAAGTCAAGAATTTCTTCAATCCTAGATGTGGTTCCTGTTCCATCACGCACTTTTGCATCTGCCATCGAAATGTCGTAATTCAATAGAAGAATGTTGATTATGTCGTAGTAGTCGAATTGCGTACCTTCGAATCTTTTGTTTCCAAAGTAATGGAGTCTCCTAATATCTCCGGGGTGTAGCCTGAGTACTCTAGAGTACCCTGCACCATTTCTGTCCATGTTCATAGCGTAGTAGAGTGAATACCAAAAGGCATACTTTTCATGTGGTAGAGAGTTTTCGTCAAACTCAGGCCAAGTGTAACTACCTGATTTTATGTCATTAAGTGCTTTGGCAAGGAAGGCATCTCCCAAATGTAAATCTTCTCCCATGTCTTTATCGGGGTTCCTTTTCACGCGATAATGACACTTATATTTGATTTTGAAATACTTGCTGTATTCTTTATTCAACCACTTAACTACTTCTTTGGTTATCTTTTCACAATAGTAGAGGTCATCTGCTGCGGTCTTGGATGGTAGTTTCTCATCAAGTTTCTTGGCAATCTCATCCATCTTCTTGTCGAGTTTCTCGATGAACTTGTCTTCGTCTATTTTGACGTAGTCGTTTTTCTTGTCATGTTTAGGAGTTATGTGGAAATAGTCCATCCTATCTGCCATAACTGTGTAGAAGTGTCTAATGTTTCGTGGTTTGTGACTTAAGTCAAAGTAAAGTAAGTAGTCGTCAGGAGAACTGATTGATGGCTCGTCCCTTTTCGGATGAGTGTGAAACATCATTTTTGCTTGAGGAATTGCCTTTGTGATTTTTATCTTTGGCATCACCAATGATGCTCTTCTGTAATAGAGACTCTTGTCATCACAGTAGCCATAGTTTTCACCCATAGTAGAGACATAGGAAAATAGTTTGGCTCTGAATGCAGGGCCGTTGAAATTTTGATATGGATAGACTCGGAAATAAGTTTCCGGTTGTGTCATTTCCATTTTCGAATATTCGTGGTCGAAGTCTTCCAATGCTGTCATTTGTTTGACGTGAGGGTTGGAAAGTGATACTGGAACGGTTGAGAAACTTCCTGTAACTTTAATTCCTTTCTTTAATGATTTGATGGTGTAGTCGTGGCTCTTAATGAGGTAGTCTCCGTCTTCTAAATTAATGCGAGTGCCTTTAGAAAAGTTGTTCAGGACTGTTAGTAGGTCGGGTCTTTTGGCCGTCCTCTTAAAGAGAAACTGATAAGATACAATGTCGTTAGACTCTTTGTTACACTGGCTCTCCAATAAGATTGCTGAGTTGAAAACTGCGCCTTTTTGTGGAATGCTCATGGCTTTCCTGTTCTCGATAGATATCTCAGAGTTCATCTTCGTCATCCTCGTCTTCTTCGAATTCTTCTTCGTCCTCATCTTCTTCTTCGTAAAGGTCGGAAAGTATGGGGTCGAATACCGCGTCTGTGGTATCTCCTGCCAAATTGGAGTTAATTACTTTGATGTCGTCATCTGATAACTCATACTGCATTTGAGCCAAGTTGAATAGTCTTTCTTTTTCTAACATTGGGACCGCCCATGTAGGGAACAAACCTAGTGAATAAGTTGACCACATTTCCTTTGGCTCAGGGTCTAATTCCCACTGCATAAACTGGTTTATGTAGTCAGTAACTAAGGCATTCCACGCACTTCTCTTTACTGGTGGGTTTGATAAGACAGATTCGATTGCTTGGTCGAAGCCCCTGAAATTAGTTGACTTGAGAGCCTTTTTCAAATCATTTTCCTCTTGCCTGTATTGTTGCTTGTATGTTTGGTCATAGCCTCTAAAGTCCGGGTCAACGATGTTCCAATCTTTGCCTTGACCGGGGAAAGATGTAAATTGGGCGCCCACTAGTTTCATGTCTTCTTTTGCCTGTTCCTTGTTTGCTAACTTGGTGGCGTTGAAGGCTTCTCTATATGACTTGGTTTTCTCTATCGTATTGCCTGACGATATTATCGGCACGCCATCTACCCCATAGGCGTTTTTATGGTCATCAATAGCGGTGTGCATGAATAATGGTAGGCTAGTGTATTTGAAGTGTGGAGAGTCTCCAGTGGTGTTTTCACTGGTTTGGTCTATGTAAATTCCGAACCCTCCTTCTTCGTCTTTATTCCATCTGTTATACGCTTTTTCGAACTCGGCAGGAGTTCCTTTAGGCATAGATTTCTTGGAATCGAATAAATGGGGTCGCACTGGCTTTCCCCCTGTTTGGTAAATATAATCGTTGGAGTATTTGCCGCTAATCATAATTGGGTCGTCCAGTGGTATCGCGTCTATTGGTGATGAGTAGAAACTGCCCATGAGTGAATCTACTCCGGAAAAAGCCGGGTTTGGTTTTAATTGTTGAACCTTTATGATGCCTAACTCGAATCCCGGAACCACTGCATCGGTTACTTTTTCTTTCGGAGAATATAGTGAACTTACCACATCTAACAAATCAGAAAGTACCTTCTTAACACCTTTATCTATGCCAGTAGCAAATAATTCGTCTCTGCGTTCTTTTAGTGATTCACTTTCTATTTCACAATATATCCAATAATAAACTCCTTCCGAGATTATTAAATGATATTGTATTCCATATTCGACAACCATTTTTGTGGCGTTAATTATGTCGATACCTCTCAAGAAGAATGGGTTTGTTATTTTTTTGAAAGTGAAGGCTGAATCCATTAGTTCCTCGTAGTCTCCGACGATAGACCATCCGGGGTCGTCGTCAAAGATTATGGATTTATTTTTCACGAACCCTACTATACCCGTTTTGGAAAGTTTGTTTAGTTTGGAATAAGATTTTGGAGACATTTTCCAAGGAGTGTGGTTGTCGATGGTTTCCGGCATCCGTGCAGTGTAGTATTCGTAAAAATCCACTTTTTCACTAGGATTGGGAAGAGTGTTTAATATTGAAAACCCTTGCTTGGGAGCACTTCCACTAATGATTAGCAGCGGCTCCTGTTTGTGAGAAATGTCAGATGGACGCTTTGGGTTTAAGTCGCTTCTAATTGCCACCACTTTGGAACCAATAATTTTGGTGACGAATGACCCCCTCTTAGATTGTAAAGCACGATACGACTGTCCTCTGTTCGAGGGAAGATAGAGGAAAGGGAGTGCGTTGGTCATTGTCCTACTTACATCATCGTATACTATATCTACGACTACTGTTGGCTCTACTATGTCTATTAGGTCAACAATATCGTCTCTGTCTAGATTAATCGGTACTCTGTTCCTGTTGTTGTCACCATAAACTAGTTCTTTTAATTTAACCCTGTCTTCTTTTTTGAGAGCAATCTCCGCCTTTCCTATTATATAGTAAATTGGTCCTTTTTTAGAATGGTTCTTGACCAAAGCGATGAACACTGGGCCTAGTTCTTTGGATTCGGACTTGTAAGGCTGTGACTGTCTGTCAACCCCCACAATCGCCACCGACATCTTGTTCAAGGATGAGACAAAATAAGTCTCATCTCCCATGATAACCATGTCTTTACCCAGCCGTTGGTCTCTGTTTGATTTGTAGGAACTAATTAATTTCTTTCCTACCGGCTTAGTGAAATTATAAGATGGGGCAGGGAAAATCCTGTTCGTGGATATCTTAGAAAGTTCTTCTTCCATAACTGCCAATGGAACTTCGTCGTAATTATAAGAGCCTATGTAAGAGCAGATAAAACGAGTTTTCTTCATTTCGTCAGCGTCGATACCTCCTTTTTTGGCTAACATGGATTGCACTTCTTGGATGTCTTGTTCTGTCCCGAAATCATCAGTCATAACTAACTGGCCGACAAGAGTTAATTCATTGATTCCTGAGGCTATGCAAAACCTTTCTAGTTCTCTTGTTGAATAATCTGAATGAATAACAATCCCGTTACTGGTTACGAGTACTGCTTTTACTTGTTCAGAACTCAGTTTGGTATCTCCTCTCTTGTCGGTTACTACTCTTTGTTTCGAGAGAAGTTCACCAAATTTCATGTTCCCTTTGGAGTCAAATCTAAGGATTGCATCTACGCCCCTTTGTTTAGAATAGGCGAATATTTGAGACTCGTCTGTGGTTTTTACGGCTATCTCGTCGGGTCTAATTCCTATTGTGTTTGCCTTTGTATGAATAAGTTCTAACTGCGCATAGTCGTTGAATCTCTCTTCTAGTCGAATACAATCAGGGTCGGCTTGTAAATCATTGGTAGTATCGTAGTCTTGACCTATTCTAACCGCATCGAACCATGCCGCTACCACTGAGGCATAAGCGTCAAAGTTTCTCCTAACTACGTCAGGGTGAGCGTATTCATACGGTTCAAATGACATTAAGTCGTCAATCGTGACCGGGACCGCAGCGAGACCGGAGAATTGTTTCTTCGATTCTTTTGTCGGATAGTGTAGGCTGAAAAACATCCTTGCTGGTTGATTTTTATTTAGAGTGCTTCGGTCTATCCAAATGTCATCGTTGGCGATGGCCTCTTCTTCACTTGTGGCCCCCATACCATACATCATACTGGTAACGTAGTCTGCTGCTTGGTTCTGATTACCTAGTGGATTTTTCCCATTGGAGCCAATCCACACTTGATACTCTCCTCCGGTGAACATTATTATCGTCGGGTGACCTTCTCTCATCATTTTGGAGGCGATTGCCTTGACAGACTTTCTGACTTCGTTGGCCGGTATCTTTGCAGGGTTGTCTATGTCGATTACCATCATCTTGACGTCTTTACCGTCGGTGGTTGGGTTCCAAAATAAGAAACGATTTCCTGAGTTTTTACCTCCGGGAAAGTTTCCACTGTATGTCTCCATTGAAAGGAACTCTTGCATGTCTTCTTCTGAATCCAATGTCACAGGCTTGCGAAACTCGTCGTTACGGATGAGTTCACTTCCGCCACTTCTAGTGAAATATGTCCCCATGCTTATGGGATGGTGCATGGTTTTTCTAAGCATGAAAGGCATCACTTTATCAAAATATTTTGTGATGTATGCCTTGATTCTTTTGGTTTTTAACTGTGCTTTAGTGTAGGCAGGGTGGTCGACCTTTTCTTTCTCAGACAATTCTTCCCAGCCGTCAGAAGTTCCGCCTCCCTCAATGTAGAACATTCTAGCGAAATCGTCTTGCGAAGTTGGGGTGGGGTCCCATCCTCCTTCATTTGGTTCATCAGAAACCTGCCCGTAAGTTTCTTGAACCTTTAGCATCAGAAGTGGCTTCAATTCTTTTGTGGCTTCTGCCAAAGTCTTATCCGTCATATCGAAGGCTTTGACTTGAGTTTCAGGGTCTACGTTATTAGCGTGTGGAATCTTTATGCCTTCGTACCAAAAGTGAAAACCGGTAGAAAGAAACTTCTCAAGAAACAGGTCGATATCGTCTTCTGTAATTTTCTCTTTTCCTCTTCCGATAACGGTTGCTTCGGCAAAGTCAGCGAAGTGACGGTATACTGCCGCGTAGTCAGACACGTCTGATGCAAGGGTGGTGAGTTGAAAAGGGGTTTCATCAGGGTGACGGGTAATTAGGTGGCGTGGCGTAGGCAGTCTCGTTGTTCTGAAGGTTTGTTCTTATCTTTTGACGCTGTGTGCTGTCAATTCTTTGAGCAACAAACTCGTTCCTTTTATCTACGTCAATCACAATGTATGCTCTAAGGATTGAAATCATTAGTTCGTATGCGTGGAACTTAACTGTGGTGGAGGATAACTTCTTCAATTTAGCGTCTCTATCTAATCTCTCTTCAAACTCTCGCTTTAGAGCAGTAACGTCTTTTGTGCTAGAAATTTTCGCTTGTTCGATGACAGACACTATTATCGCTGGTATTCTGTGATTGGTTTTGAACACACGACTCAAATGTGCTATGAACTCGTTTAACCTTGCTTGATAAAACTCCCGCTCGACTGGTTGTCCTGTTATTAGCGGGTCTGTTTTGAGTAGTGTTACATTGTTTGTGGCAGCCCAAGTATCGGGGTATATGTTAGCCACTATGCTAGATTGTCTTGCCTTTTCCTCTATTTTTGTGAAAAGGATGTCAAAAAGCCTGAATGGTATTATATCCTCTCGGTCAAAGATGTTGGTGTTTCTCTTCTCAATGCTTGTCCAAATGCTTCTAGCCAATTCCGCTTCATTGATTTTGTTTGCGTCTTCTTTATTATAAGCATTCATAATTGTGAACTCATTAAAGACCTCAGAATAAGTAGAGACTATGTCTTTGAATAGTGGGCTTTCGACTTCGTAAAACACTGTTCTTTTTGGTGAATAACCAAATTCCGTCACGACCGGTGGTCTGTCTATGATTGCTTCAAGAGTATTTGCGATTCTACGAGTGTCGGCTTCAATATTTGGGGTCGGCGGAGGGACTGCCCGAGTTGCTGGCGTGGGTGTTGATGGTGCTATACTTTGATATTGCACTCTAGTTAGTGGGTCATTCTCTACTCGTTTCTCTACAAGGGCTTTTCCGGAATCTGACACTGCTCCTATCAGCCAAGTTACTTCTTGCTTTAGAAGGCTGGAAGCATATACTCTGTCCATTACTTCTTTGTCAACGCTCTTGCTTCTAATGATTGAAATGATTGACCCTGTATAATATCCTCTCAAACCTGCTAGAACCGACACTAGTGATTGTCCACGTTTTTCTTTTTTCGTGTAGAATTTCTTGAACTCCGGACGAGTAGGGATAGGTGCAGTATCCTTGGGATGTCTCAAGTTGAGATGGCGGTCCAGTATTGTGCTTCTTCTGTGAGTCGTGTTCGATAAATCGGATATATATCTCAATTTCACGTTTGTCTCGTTCCACTTGTCGTCATTAGTAAAGTTCGTGTCGTACTTTTTGTGCATGTGAGTATAGAGTTGCATGTAGAAAAAAGCGTCTAAGATTACTCTTTGATTCACTATTGCGGCTGCTGATAGTGGTACGCCCTTTCCCTTTCTAGCATCTCCTGAGGCACCTGTTCCGGTTTCGTAACTCGGTTTAATCTTGAATTGGTTTTCAGTAACAGGGCTATGGTTATTAGCATCTAACTCGGCGCTGTCAGGATATGCGCTTCCTAGTTGACTATTATTACTAATATCCCATAGTATTATTGAAAGACTAGTTCTATTATTAGAATAGGTTATAGTATTAGATAGTCTATACTCATAATTATATTCATCAGGGTCTATACCATGTGTGTTAGCAAAGTAGTCTCGAATGTGAGTGCTACGGTTACCCACTAGAGTAACTGCGCTATTCCTATACGCATCTATTTGGGTATTAGACTTGTTGAATAGTTTACCAAATATTGCAGATACTATCTCCATTGTGGAATCTTTATCAGAAGAGTAGTAATTTCTATTGTACTCATCTCTTACTGAGTTTACGATTGAGTTCGTGTTTAGTAGGTTTGTGTTTATGTCAGGGTTTCGGAGAATATGTCTCAACACTATTAGAGGGACTGGAGAAACATCGGGGAAGGGGGTGGGGGCTGCAATTCCGGAACCCAATAATCTCATTATATCGAGGAATATACTCGATGGAGTTTCAGCGGGGCTGCGCTGTTGCTCGTAGAATACTTCGGGCATATCGCTAAGGTCGACATTGTTGTTGGTGTGAAATTCTCGACAGAAAGCCTTGACTTCATTAACAAAACATTTCTTGATTAAATCGGTTTGATTTCCGAAGGTGTGTAATTTAATCACTTCCGTTCCTAGACTTGGCAGCATGAATTTTGCACCGTTTCCGGTAGTGTTTATTTCTCTTGAGAACCAATTCGGTACAGTGGTGTGGAAACTTAGGGGAATTCCGTTTTGTATGCTTAGTGGAACTTGTGTGTTGTAAAGTCCGGCAATTTGGTTTCTATTGAATTGAAACTCTGCTCTAGTTCCATTGAGGACTAGTTTATACTCACCCTCGACCGTATTTCTGACAAGGCTGCTGAACCTTAGAGTGGTCGGGTCCATAGACTTGAAGATTAATTTCAGGTGTGCTTCTGTATGTTCTAGCAGACTTTTCTTGTATTTATCAACAACTGCTGTTACATCAGGGGCATTCACTGAGTCGTCAGTAAAGAAAGAACTATGATAAAAGGTGGGAACTTTGGACACTTCATCTCCTCACTTCACGGAATATACTCCGGGTAAACGTTCTTGGTTCTCCATTTACCGATTTGGTCAGAAGCGATTAACACAACTGCACCTATCGCTATGAATCTCAACGTGTTCTTACCGACACCGGTCGCCTTGTGAACGTCCTTGTAGATTGGATTGTCTTCTCTCCAAAATTGATAGAACTCGCTCATTTAATCACCTCAGAATACATGGTCCTTTATTTCGGAAAACTTGAAACTTTCTTTGAGTTGGTTTATGGATTTATAGTTGTTCTCCAACATTGTAACCGCTACTATTGCTAGTGACAGTGCTTGTAAGGAAGCCCAGTTAGCGCTATTTTTCTTACCGTAGTTTGCTAGTGCTTGATTCTTACCGTAGCCAAATATTCCTTGACCGCCAATAGTGTTGGCCGCCGTTCTAGCCGTTGTAGCGAGTAGGAGAAGCCCCGATGCTACCTCGACATACGTCCAAGTTTGTGAACTAAGTCCCAAAACACTTCTCGAACCGTGCATTATACTCACTCATCTGAGGGGGGTGACGCCTAAAACGCCTTCGTATCAATCATAAATCCAAGCAACGCCGGAGTCATCTGTTTTGATTTTCCATGTGCCACCCATGATGATTAACATCGGCTTGCCTTTATCAGGCATGGTGGCGTAGAGGGCTGGTAAGTTTCCGTCATTGGTTTCTTCATTGAAAATATGATTGAACCTTTGGTTCTTAGCGTTCCCGTCTTTACCGCTAACGTACCCAATAGACCAGCAACCGCCTTCTCCGACTTTGTACCAAACATCTCCCACGTCTACTTTTATCTTCTCTATTTTATCTACGGGTTGACCGTTCATGTGCTCGTAGAGTTTCTTTGCCTTCTTGAGTTTCTTCTCGTCGGCAGGGTTCGCTTTGATTGGTGGCGCTATTCTGTTTCTAGCAGCCTTGCCGTAGTGCTTCTCGATTAGGTCGAGGGTTACAGCGTACCGTTGGCTTCTATCAGGAAATTCAGCACGCATCTTATCCGATTCCATTAAACGGTCACGGTATTTTTTGGCTCGTTCCTTCCTTACTTTTCCTGTTTTCTTTGACTTCTGTCTTTTTGGTTTTGGTGAGGGATTCGGTAGGGAACCCGGATTGAACTCGAATAATGTAGTTTGTGTTGATTCTTCTTCTTCTTTCTCACCTTTCTTAGCGAATATCCTTTGTCCGGCGGTGTCCATGACTGTCGGCTGCTCGCCTGTTACTGGGTCGGGTTCGGCGTCGTAGTCCAAATCTAAATTGGGGTCTGTGGAGTTGTTGGGTGGGTTGTTCTCTGGATTCTTTTTGACTGGATTAGAATAAGACGCAACTGAGGGATATATTCCCGGTATTCCTACCTCTCTAGCAGCCTCTAGAACTGTTTCTTCGTCATCGAAAATCATTTCAATATCGTATCTACCAAGTAAATCTATCATCACGTTCTTCTTGTATTTCGCAGCGGTGTAGTTTCCTCCACCACGAGACTTAACGAGAATGTCTCCGGTTGGTGACATTGATAGTGGGAATCCTTTAGATTCTAGTTGCTTGATTGTTTTCTGATTAACAGTGGCAGGTCTATTAGTTAGATATATTATTACATATCCCTTATTAGATAATTCTTTTACTAATTCTTTAGCCCCATAAATTACAGTGTCTTTCTTCATGGATTTATCAGAATATAGGAAGTCATTTCGCTTTTGATATGCTTTCCCTTTGCTCATCAAGCCTTTAACAATCGCTTTCCCTTTCTTGTCAATCAACCCCGCCCTGATTGCGTCGCGGAACCTTTGTTCGGGATTTAGTAGAGTGTTATCGATATCGAAGATAACTGCCTTTTCCTTGACGTCTGTATTCATTGAATACACTGGGTTTGCCTTTACTTCTGATTGCATTGAGTGGCCACAAGTCTCACATCTTGCACAGTGAGGGTTATTTTTAATGCCGCATTGAGAACAGTAGATTGAGTCGGACACACTTACCGCAGGGTAGGCTTCCTTATTTGGCTATTGGGTCTAGAAATAAGGTCTTATCTTATCTCTAACCTCGTCAGCGTATTCTTGGACCTTCGTTGTATCCTTCAATTTAGGCATCTTCAAATCTATTGCGTTAGCAAGGCTCACCAACGCTTCTCCTATATCTTGAGGCGAAACAACAGGTTGTTCTATTCTAAAGTTTTGGAAATTGTCGGTTATGTCTTTTTGCACAGGACTCAATTTTTGAACTACTTGAACACATCGGTCGATTGACTTGTAGTATCCTTTTGGATAATATCTTTCAGGCCCTACATCTTCGAAATATTGGTTCAGTCTTTGATTAAATCGGCCTTGTGGTATCGCTGCTCCAAGTGTTCTTGTTGACGTTGGCGGATGATGAATAACTTGGCGAACCTCGTTAATCAGGTCTCTTAACCTCATCACCGCTCTCTGTATGGCAATTGTGTTTGCGTAACTTGCATTTTTTATGCTGAAATATCTTTGCCCTTGGGCTTGGAATATATTTATCTCGTTGGTTAGTGTGGTGTTGAAATCGTTAAGCCTGTTAATTACCCCGTCTATCTTCAATCTAAGTAATTGATACTCGGGATTTCTAGCCCTGATGAACTCAGTAATTTTGTCTATCTCATCGGCCAAAGCCTCTCTCTGCATTTGATTGGTTGGGTCGTCGAAATCTCTCTTTGGTCGGTACTGTCCAAAACTAACGCTCTTGTGAGATGCTAAGAGTCCTAGAGCCTCTTCCGTGACTTCATTGATGTCGACCATTATGTCGGTAATTGTGCCGAAATTGGATTTGCTATTCTCGTCTATGGTGACCTGTATCTTATTCAGAGTCATGTTAACTCCGGGCTCGATGATTCTCTCTTTGACTTCGTTTGATATATATTTTAGACCAGTATCTCCCTTTATGAGTTCGTCTCGGAGTTTATCGACTAGGTCATCCAACTTTGTCCTATCGGCTGCACTTATTGTACCAATAGTCGGACCCAGCGAAAGTGGGTTGGTTAGTATGTAATTCTTGTAAACCAAAGAAGCCTGACCAGTTACCAAATTCACGTCATTTTCAATTCTAGTTACATCTGCTTGTCCCATAGTTGTGGTTTGTATTTCTGCCCTCAACTGGTCGTAATTTACTTTGAAGGTCAAGAAAGTCAAGACTTCGCTCTCAGTTGCCTCAGTGTTTTCGCAAATGTCTTTTATGGTTTTCTTCAACTCTGACGGAGTCATCCCACTAGCAACACCAGCGAAAACCGTGTTGGTGCTTCCACTTTTCACATTCAGGTCTTGTAACGAACGTCTCAACAACTCTAAGATGAACACTCTCTCGCCTTCATTGACAGTGTATTTGTATTTATTCTGCGAGTAATCCTCGACTCCTGCAAAGAGAGACATTAGAGGGACCATAGTGTCCAATGCGGTGGTGAGTTCGGTGGTGTTCCCTGAAAATAATTCTTTGAACTTACTCACAACTCTCCATCCTTCTACTGTGTCAATCAATTTGGCATAGTGTCTCTTTGCACGTTTGGTGCTTGGGTCAACCAACCAAGTTGTACTTGCTAATGCTATTCTTTGACCGTACCCTCGCCTCCCAACTGGCACATTTGGGCCAAAAGTCGAATCACCGTTAGCCACCATTTCTTTAACAAGCGGGTCTTCTAGGTGGTGATAAGCGTGAAATACAGTTGCACGATTGGTTGTAAATGTTGTGTTGCCAACCGAAATAACGACAGGGTCGGTTTCGTTTTCTAACTTCGGCAATATCCTAACTCCCAGTGAGTTGGCCAGTGAGGTCGCTAATGCTTCTTGAGCCCCTCCTTGGTCTGCTCTTAGGAGAATCTTCTGTAAGTTCTCAGCGATTACATCCATCACCGAGTAAGCGATTGGTCTAGGCCAGTAAGGTGGTGGGGTTGTGGGAAATCCAGCAAGTCCGTTCACAAGCATAATCTTGTTCTTCTTGGCTGGTAGGGTCTTGATGAACTTGCTAGGGTCAGCAAGGTCCGTGGAAATCATTTCTTTCAATGACGATATCTCTAGGGCTTGTTGGTTGGCGTCGTTGGATTCCTTTAGAACATTCAGTTGGGCTTCTTGTATTGCATCGTATAGATATTGGTCGCCTATCTTCAACAGTCGTGATAGGCTTGACCTCAAATTGCTTCTAACTTCCAAATCGCTTCTAGCCGTTCCCTGTTTCATGAAGGACTGGGGCGCTGCTTCTAGAATGCTGAGAAGGTTGTCCAAGAGTTTCTTATCAGTCATTACTTCGGCTAATTCCGGATAAGCAAAGTAAGGGTGTGCTACAATAGCGTAGTCGATTCCTTCGTAGAAGTCCTCAGCCTTAACTGGGAGGTAAGTCATCAGTTTCTTGTAAATCGGTGTGTCCTCGAACATAGCATACTTGTTGCCTTTCTTGTTTATCTTCTTGAGTAAATGCTCGGAGTTCTCAGGCAAGCGGATTGCTCGCAACAGACCAATGTTGGCAAACCTGATTACCAAGAACGGCTCTAAGACTTCGTTCATGAAGTTCTCAAATGACTTAGTGTCATCGAGCCCGTACTTTCTGATTTCCTTCGACCAGTTCTGTATTGTGTTGGTTGCAGATGGTCCCAATTTTCCTCCTTGTGGCATATTTGGTCCGAGATACTCTTGGAAGAACGCTCTAGTCGCCTCACCCGCAGTTAAGATTCCACCGTTTGTGTTGTTGAGGCTAGTGTAAAGCACTTTACCCGGATTACTTTTTACTCTGCTCTCGGCGTTAGCCATGTTCTGTAACAACGCAGCAAACTTTGGTGATGTGTAGTCCTCTGCTCTAGAAGAGGTGTTTTGAAGTTTGACGATGAGATTTAGTCCACCGAAGTATCCTCTTTGCGCTACTAATCTTTCTACCATAGCCGGTTCTATATCTTCTGCTAATAATTCAGGTACTCTATTACCTACTCTAGTGGGTCTTCTAGTATAAGACGGATAGTTATAGTCAGGGTAAGTGGCAGGATAGTTAGTGGTTTTAGGTAAATGTCTGCTAGATGGGTTACTTTTTACTGAACCTATCAAAAGAACTTCATCATAACTATCGTTTGTTAAATCGCTCAAAGTAAGTGGCGTACCACCTACTGATTGTATAGTGTAGTCTTGAGCCCCTGCATCGGGGTTACTGCGTGCTAAATTAGACTTAGCCCACTGGTGAGCCTTTAGTAGGGAAGAGCCCCTCATGTCTTTTGGTACAGAAACGCGCAAGGAAATCACCGAGAATTGTTTTTCTTCCCGGCTCTCGCACGCAGACCTTGATAATAAGGGCTCTCTGCTCTTTCGCTTTTAGGGATAATAAATCTGAAGTGTGTGTCTTTAGATGGAGAATGTTTTGGTATTCCGTACTCGTCAAGGATTTTTCTCCAAGCAGAACGCAATTGTTGGTTGTCTTTGTCTTTCTTAATTCCCAGTGTCCTGTAACCCGCTTCGGGGTGCATGGCTACTCCAAAGTGAGAAGTCGGGACTCTCATCCTGTAAACTGCTTCTTCCCCGGTGCTTTTCAAATTCCCGAATTGTAAAAGTTGTGCCTTCCCAGCATCTCCGAGTGCTTTGTTCAATCCTTTCATCCAATGAGATACGGGTTTCTTTCCGCTGCCTTTCCCGTGCCTTGTTTCGCCGGGAGATTTGTAGCCTTTCTCACCGGGACCTCTTCTCGTCATGTTTAGTTTGTTTTTGTGGTGTAGTTCGATGTAGAAGTATTTTCCCCTCTTGTTAGGCGCGTTCTTCGGTTTTTTCGGGTTGCTGAAAGCCTGACCTACGGACTTTGGCTTACTCTTATTCTTACCTTTGCCTGAGCCGCCTGCGGCCTTTAGTAGTTCAGCGTCGAATGGAACTATTGTGAAGTTCCCCTTGCCTTTTGGTGCCAGTGCCAAATACGTCGGTTGTGTATCGTAAGGTCCTGTGGTTAGTTTAACTGGGTCTTTGATTTTCTTTGAGTCTAGCATTTGTTTGTTCTTGTCTTGGAACATCCAATCACTAAGACCGACAGCGTAGACCCCAAGATTGTTCTTCCCTAGTTCTTGGGCGTGGTTTGACTCTAGTAGCCTGTTATACATTGGGTTATCTGATTTAACTGGGATTTTGATAAAGTGGACCTTGGAATCGGTTGGCATTCCGGATTTTCCTGAATCTGTTAAGGAAACCTTGGAACTGCTCGGTTTGTAATTGAATGGGGATTCGGTAAGAGAAAGTAAAGCAACTCTTGTTGTTTGGGTGTCTCCTACTTCATACGAAGCGGCTGCTGCTTTCATCAATTTGGCTGCGTTAAGTGCAGAAGTCTCATCTCGGACATGCTTGAATGCGTAGGAATCTCCCTGTGTTTGGAGACCGTGCATGATTTCTCTAACCATCTCAACTTCATAGGTGTCCAAAGGAACGTACCTCGACTGGAACTCTGAGTATATTTCATCTCCTTCGTCGGGGTGTAGTTGGTAAAGTGTGTAATAGTTGTAGGACTTCATAGGCATTGACCTTACAATGTCGTAAACTAAACGGAACATTACAGATTGATTGTCTTGGCCGTAGCCTTTCTTTCCTAGTATTTCTCTACCTCTGACCATTAAATCATAAGCAAGTTGCCCTTTTGCTACTGCATCAGAAATGTCTGCGGCTGGTAAAAGACGGGATTGTAATTGTGAATGCGCTGGGTCTGCTTCCCACTCTGCTTGGAATAAAGCGCAAGATGCTCTTTGAGCAGAAGAAACACCTGCTGCAAACTCAGCACCGATGTCGACTGTATTTATGTTGTCAACATACTGGTGCCAATCCTTTGCTGTGGTTAGGAAAAGAATTGGAGAGTCTCTGATTGATTGGTTCCTACCAACTTTCAATGCGCCTCTAAAATCGGCGATTCTGAAAAGACCGGCAGCCAATCCGCTCACCCCTTTAGAAACAATATCTTCTCCGAGTATTGCGCTTTGTAATCTTAGGTTTCTCCAATCGAATACCTTAGAAGGATTTTCCATGACATCAAAGTCCGGGTCTTCGTAAGTTTGATTCATATCGTCTTCTTCGACATCGAAGTCATTGTCTAAGTGGTTCATATCATCCCCACCCATTGTGCTTTCCTGTTGGTTGTATTGTACTGTCATAACTGTCTCTCCTGTTGGGTTGTGTATTGCTGAATATACTGTGTAATTTGGGTTTTGTTCTACTGCGTTGATTTGGTCTTCGGGTATGGATACAACGCTGCCATCTGCTTTCGTAAAGTTCATCTTATCAATCCACCTACTACCATTCCTTTTATAGCCATTATTGTTGCTCCTATCCCAATTGCTACTAATCCCACCGGTACTCCAACTATTGCTCCTGTTGCTGCTCCTCTGACAAATGGTCCGGGCTGAACCACATCATATTCAGATTCGTGAGCCCCCGATGGGCCGGCTGCTAGCCGGCTCAGCGAAAAGGTGGACTGTGGCCTCCCATTCCCTTTGCTGGGAACCCTCTCTTTTCTGCGAGATTGTGTGCTTCTTCGAAGGACATTCCTTCTGACATAAAATGGTGCATTGCATTGATATGGCCTTCATTGGTACCCGGTGGGTGTTTGGCCCTTATTTCGTCTGCTGACATTGTTCCAGCAAATCCGGACATTCCCGGTGGTTTGGTGTTGTATGCTTTGGAATAGACAGGTGCAGGTCCGGGGTTTCTCAATGGAACATTTCTTCCTCTAATGGGGTTCCTACTGGAAGAACCAAAGAGTCCACTAATTCCTGCTCCACTTGTCTGCCCTGAAAGGTAACCTTGTAATTGGTTCTTGGGTGCTTTTTCCCTACGTGGGTTTCTCATATTTGCTCTTGCTTTCTTATCAGCGTAGGATTTGATGTGCTTGTTTAGTTTGTTGACGTCCCGAAGAACTCTGTTTAGAGTTTGGTTTGGGTTCTTGCCTTCAACAAAGTCTTGCTCAACGCTTCTGAGGATGGCAGAAAACTTTGCGTCAACTGATTTGGTAAAAAGAGGGTCTGCTGAAAGAATCATCTTGTTGATTGCAGTTGTTCTCTCTATTTCTCTAGCGGTGGTGCTAATCACGTTTGACCAAGCAGCGTCATCAGATGCTTTCCTAGGACTGGCGATTGCAGAAATAGCGGCTAACTGTGCTTGCTCTTGACGTTGTAATTTCATCGCGGCTAGTTCTAGTGTCCTTAGGTACATTCTCTTTTCCGAGTTGATTGAAGATTCTGTTAATGCTGCACTAGCATAGTTATTCTGTATTAAAGAGATGAATTCTTCTGCGACAGAAAGGACTGGTTTTATTTTCTCGGTACCCCTAAGATGGTCGATATCGTACTTAGTCAGAATGTCCTTAGCATCCTGTCTAAAGTCAAAGATTACCTTCTCGGCAAAGCCAGCGCTAACAGACACGCTTATTCGCAAGAGGGTGGTAGTTATGAGGGTAGTGTATGGTAAGCGTTATTTTGGTGGTGGCAATTGACGCTGTTCTTCACTATAATACTGTTTAGAATCATCGACCTTCTCTTTTACTTTGTCGATGGCTGCTGGTGCCGCTAACGCTGCTATGAATATCGCCCCAAGACCAGCGCCAACAAGTACGCCCCCTTGAAGTCCTAGTAATATGCCGGCCCCGCCTGCGGCGGCATTTGTTGCAGTGTCGATTGCGGAATCTAATTTTTTGCCGACATTATCAAGTGGATTTCCTAAGTCGCTGTGTGTCGCTTCGAAAGCGACGTAACCGAGTTGCTCAGCGCCTACGTCCGTTGGTGCTTGTACTGCTTGGAAGTTCATGTCTCCAGTATATCTAGAACGGTTCATTCCTAATTCTCCCCACTTTTGGGTGACGTCTATTACTTCAACCCCGAAGGTCTTTTTGAAAGGAATGTTTCCGAGCCCTGCAAAGTTATTGCTGTCCATCATTGGTAAATCAAACGCCCCTCCTGAATCGACCCAAGCATCGAATATCTGCTGACCAGTTACTCTGTCTGAGCCGGGTATGAAATACTGCGACCAACTTCCGGGAATCACGAATAACTTGTTCTTGTTCTCTGTCAACCATGCGTCGTTGGCGGCATTCTCTTCTAGGAAACTCACCGTAACATCTTCGGCTGGGTCGGTGAATCCGGGTGTTTCTAAGTCGTCTTCCAAGTCCCCTGTGCTTTCAGTGACGGTCTTATGGAAGTATGCGTCTTGTTTGACGAACTTACCTGTTTGTGTAAAGTAGTAGAACTTGGCATCGGATTTTCTCCCTTCGGGGGTTTCTGCTGCTACGGTGATGTTACCGGGTTTACCGGTGATTGCCTTACCTTCTTCATCTAATTCTAGTATAGGACCTTGATATCCTTGATATATCTCGAATAGTGCTATACTATATGGAAATGTATGTATAGAGCCTCCTATATTAATATCATAATATGCTGGTCTAGAAGAGGATTGTGTCCCTGTCGCAGGGTTCAGCAAATCTAAAGATGCAACCCAAGCCGATGTTAGTTCTACTCCACCATGCTCGGAAACGAAGTTGGCTAGTGACTGGAATCCCGGAGGCTCTATGCTATTCTCCAAGTCGGTGGTTGTTACTACTACTTTGGGAACCATGTAGTCCCAATTCCTAGCACCTAAGTTGGTGAGGGTCGCCCTAATGGGATTTTCCTCTACCGAACGGAAGCCCTCCTGCATCCCTCGATAAATTTTGTCAGTGGTTACTTCATTACCAGTTGCGAGCATCATCCGCTCGGATGATTGGAACGTGTTGAGTTTAGAGTCTATGCTGTTCTCATCATAAGGTATCAGTGCTTGTCCAATGACTAAGAATTGGTCACCAACTTTAGAGAAACTCTTCTGAGGGAAGAAGACGTGATTAACCGATGTATGAGACAAATACGCGTATCTCTCAGGGTCAGTTAGTCTAAAGCCTAGAGATGCTCCTTTAGATGAAGTATCGAAATACGTCTCCAGTGTGTCGTCCCCTAATCGACCTCCGATAAATCCTTCCGGTCTTTCGAAATGAGAATCTATCATCGGAATGATTGGGATTTCTTTTCGAGTCATGAATACCTGATTATTGACTTCTGCCACTGTTTTGTTCTCCGCATCGAGAGAGTTGTTGCTCGAAGGTTTCAGCGGGTTGTAGTCGTTATCCTCCATTCGGCCTAGTATTGAGTAATTCTCCATTGTCTTTACACTTTTTCTAAAAGACCATTTTTTGTTCTTATCTTTGTACGATGGAAAACCGTATGCTTCCTTGGTGTTGGCCATGCTGTAATCGACACCGTGCATCGCTTTCCAATATTCAATTTGGTCGGCGTCAAGGGTCTCGTCAAGTTGCTTGGGAAACCTGTAAATCCAAACTGCTTTGCCTACATCGTTGGTTGAGTTCTGAGGTGGAAGTGGTGAAAGACCTGATGATGAGGGAATAATCCACTGTGGCCTAAAGGCGTATTCGAACTTGTCGGGACCCCTTTTAGTCTGTCCTAGAGCAGACTTTTCGTCAATGAAGCGAACCAAACTCTTGTCTGCTCTGCCTTTCCTGTTGTTGGGAATCGGCCATGCCATGTCTTGCCATTGCCCGATTTTAGGGTAACCTTCGACGTCGTCTGCTATACGAAAATATTCTAGTGCTATGTGTTGCCCTCTACCATCTTCTGCTACTTCCTTGTCGAGAAACCACAGTGCAGTGCTGGGTAGTGATTTGTTCTTGTAATACTCGTAAGGATGATTACCGTAACCTGAGCGTGGGTTTTGATGCCAAAAGTATTGAACAACTGTCGCCATCATCTGACCGGCATAAGCCGACTCAGGTAAAGCAGACCGGGTATTCATCGGTACGAACCCCAAGAACGACCCATCGTCTCCCATTTTTCCCACATAGTGTGAAGCCCTAATCGCTAGATTTCCACGACGGTTCCATGTCACCCTAGGTCCGTCTTCTAAATTGCCGCTACTATCGTAAGCGTCTCCGGTGTTTGCCCCACTCCAACCGTGTGCTCCCCAAGAGTGGTTATCTATGTCGCCACTCCAATAGACATAATCGGAATTGTCGATTATTCTCCGATTTGCTTTGGTGGCATAGGGTAAACCATATTCACTAACGAACCCTGTGGGTATTGGTTTGGGAAGTATATTCTTGGCTTCTGAATCTGAGAGACCGGTCGCTCTTAATTGTGAGTTGGCTTCCTGCCAAGTTATTTCCTCGTTCTGAAATCGGGTAACAATCGCTGCTCTATTTTTCTGAGTCTGAGCGGCTTTCGCTCTTAGTTCCATTTGTCCTTGACCGCCAGCACTATTACCTCTACCGATATCTTCTGCAAACTCTACTCCGAGAAAGGCGTTGAATCCGTCGTCCATGGGTATCACAGCAGTCTTCGCATGGAGGCTCTCGTATTAACGAGTGCGCCTCCTAACTCCTGCATATCTACGTGACCCGCCACATTGTTTGATTCTAGAGCGTCTATTGGCTGAGACAAATCGATATTTGCACCTGCCTGTCTCCTTCTCATGGTCTCTTGCCGAATCGCAGCGTTTCTCACTGTTTCGTTCTTCTGTAATTGCATGTCTTTGCTCCAACTCTTCATCCCGCTAATACTTCTAGCGTGTCTTCGACCAAGTCCGTTAATCATCATGCGACCGGAAAGTGAAGAGTCTCCTTCCAATAGCATTTGCTCTTGCTCAGCCTCGGCCATTAAAGTGGTAATCTTACTGCAAGTGAAGTCGTAAGCCGCTTGCATTGTGCTCATTTGTGAATCTGTGTACATAGTTGGGTCAAACATAGCGTTTTCTAATTGTCTCTTCACTAGATTTAGATTAGCGATAGTCGCGTGATTGGTTGTCTTCCATCCTATCATTCCTTTCTCGATTACGAGATTACCGTCGATTCTGCGGATATCGTCCATCATGAGGTCGAATTGTACGGCATCCATCTTTGGTACGCCGTTAACAATTTCGGCTTGCGCGGCTGGTTGTGCCACGACATTTCTAGTTAGCAAGTAGAGGCCGGCAAGTCCGACGCCCCCGTAGATGTATTTCTTGGTATTCTTCTGCATTTATTCAATCCTCCCTATTATGGAAAGCACAAAAACCGTACCAAATAATCCTGCAAAGAATGCACTGGTTCGGTTGCTCACTTAATCACTTCCTGTAATAATACAGGAGTCCAGCGACGCCTACAACTGCTAGTAAGGTCATGTTGTTAGTGACAAAGGACTGTGCTTGGTCTTTGAGGCCGTACATTCCCGGTGTATTGTGATGAGTTGGGTATGTGTTCATTACATTACCGATTCCAAATATTCCCGGTGGTGATAACATACCGACACCGTCGTTGCCATATATGTGTAATTTACCGTCACCCATCTCGTTAGAAACATGAGCAGAACCTAGTCCGAAAAAGCCGTTACTTGTCGGTGTGGGTCTTCTTCCCATGTATCCACTATGAGTACTGTTTCCAAACAAACTCTTGGGGGATGGCAGCATATCTTCAGTCTTAGGTAATCTACCTATTCTTCTTTGTAATCCGGTGTTCATAGCAGGCATGTCAATCACTTGTAATATCGGTTAAATAGCGTTACGGCCATCACTCCGACGATGGCTCCGCTTATTAGGACTCCCCAAGTTTCTCCGGTTGTCCAACTAATGGCTCCTAATCCCGCTTTGTTATTCACGAGTTTAAGTGCCGAGTCGTTCTTTGGTATGTTGCCTATTGACGCGCTACCAATACCGCTTTTGCTTATTTGACTGAACGCACCCATTACTCCTTCCTCCCGAATCCACTCAGTGACTTTCCGAACGGGTGTTTGCTAATGAGGGCTCCTATACCGCTCAAGCCTTTAATCGACCTTTTAGCAACTGGTCCGTCGAAGTGTTTTGCTTCCGCCATTAGCGGATATACTTTGGAAACTGGGACGCTTTGCCCTAGTTCAAATTCAGGATAAATTAGTTCTACGGGAATCCAGTTGTCTCCAAATTCCTTGCTGGGTGAGAATGTTTTTGTTACTAGCATGACATGGTTGAATACGCCGTCTCCGCTACTATCTACTATCAAAGCACCAACTGGGTAGCCGATAGACCCTAGTAAAGAACCACCAAGAATAACGAAGTCGTCACAATCTCCCGCTGACACTCCGTTGGCTATGTCCTTTAGCAGTCTCCTCCCCGTTGAGAAATACTCTATACCTATTGGTTCTTTTCGATAGACCATATGAGTTTGTACCCACTTTGTTATCGCTCTTATCTCACCAATTTCATCATGTCCACGAACACCTGCCGCGTTGACAATCTCGATTGCCTTCTGACGAACAAGTTGGTCTCGCATACCGTCTTCAATGAGGTCTACAAGTATTCGAACAATCTTTTCAAATCTCACCTCTAGTGGTAGATTTGGATTGAGTTTTATTTGAAGTACCTGTCCATCTTTCACGACTATCGGAAGGCGGTGGTGGATTTAACGCCTTTCACAACACTTAACTCGAAGTGAAGAACCCGATGACTTATGAAAAACACATTTACGATAACAATACCGGGTGAGCCAGTATCGCAAGGAAGGCCTCGCTTTGCTAGGCAAGGCAACTATGTGAAAGCATATGACCCGAAGAAAAGTCGACAAGGTAAAGAGGCCGTCAGGTTCTTTGTGGCAGATAAAGTGGAACGGGAACATTGGCTACATCTCGAAGGACCACTTCACATGAGAGTTCAATTTGGAATCAAACTTCCAACTAGTCAGGAAAGAAAAAGGACTCCGGTTCCGAGGAAATGGAGAACTAAGAAACCGGATTTAGACAATTTGGTTAAACTGGTCAAAGATGCTTGTTCGGGTATTATTTACTTGGATGATAATCAAATAGTGAAATTATCTGCTGAAAAAATACAGTGTGCTCAAGGTGAAAAACCGTTTACTAAAATCCAATTTACTGAAATGGATGAGTTAGTAGATTTCTAATACATATCTGTAAGTGGTGTGTTTAACAGTCGACTTACCAACTTTTTCTAAAAAGCGTGTTCTCCCGAGGAAGGAATAAAATTCGGGTCTTGTTGGTAATTTGTTCGGACTGAGTGTGGATACTAGATGGGACCATATATCTTCCCTAGAAGCCACTTCTCTCTTTCGCATGAATGTTAGAATCGAAGATTGCCAATGCTTTCTTTTCAATTAGCGACTCCTCCTACGAGGAGGTCTAAGGTCTAGAGAACTGGTCTTTCTTGGAGGTAGTAAATCTATTGGTGAGACACTTCCTTCGAAAAAGTCACCATCGTCGTCACTTATTATTGGGACTTCTTTTCTTGAATTGGGTAATTTCGGTAACACCACGTTTGATACAGCCGGCTTCGGTGCGGTTGCGTCTTTGTTGGTTCTTATGAAGGACATTATCTCTTCTGCTGAGTCCATCAACATCTGCCAATCAATTCTCCTTGCCTGTTCTAAATGCTTGGTTACATCGACTTCTTTCAGATTGTCGAGTATTATGTTAATATCGCCCCTGTTCTCTTTGATTCTGTTTATCACATCGGACACGCTGTCTATGTCTACCTTTCCTAAATCCAGCCCAACTTGCTCAAACATTCTCTTAGCGTCATTGAGGTCTGTTGTGAATGAGGTAACCATCTCATTAGCGTCGTCGAGAGTTTCCTCTAGGTTGTCCATTTCGTTGATTATTGCATCTAAATGCTCTAGAGCATCCGTAGAGTGTCCGTCCAGCCTTATTGTCAGCCAAGCAATTACCGAATTGATAGAACCATTCATCACTGCTAGTGCTATAATGGCGCTAGTGGTGCTGTTCAAATCGGTGAACTGGTATAGATACACTAGCATGGCAGAAGATGGTACAAAGAACAGTGCTAGGTAAACCCACACTGGGATTTGTAGTTTCGAAGATTCGGGAATACCTAGTGAATCTTTTTCGAAAATAACTTCTTCGTCGTCGTCAAACATCATTTACATATCCCCATTATGCTTGTGTTAGTTGAGGAAATCCGTTAGTTCGAGAATCTACTGCAACCGCTTCTAAGAGAGGGCGACAAACACCTTGTGTTGCCGGTTGAAGGAGGTACTCGTAATCCTGTCTAACCGCACCGGTTGCCTTGAATGGCTCGATGTTTGCCATTAGTTCGTCGTAAGTGTTGGTGGCGAATATCTTGTAGAACTCAGGGTTCTTTCTTAGTTCGCCGACCACTGCTGAAACTAATAGTGGGGATGGTTGTTGGCCTTCTGCGGTTCTAGAGCGTAAGTCCATTAGTCCCATTCCTAAGTCTCTTAGGTTCCTGATTAGTAGTAGTTTCTCATTCATCGCTTGTAACTTTATATTTGGAAGTGCTTCAGGCATTTCTATCATAGTAGATTGGACCGCTACTTCAACTTGAGATTGTAAGGCCTGTATTACTTTGGGGTCGTTCGCTGCTGGTCCCATTGCTTCTGTAAATGCTTGGAATAATATCTTCTTGTATTCGTCTTCATTGAATGTGACTATTTCCGGTTGAGGTGCTTCTTGAACAGGAAGTGGTGCTGCTGGTTCTTCTACCTCACTAAAGAAAACTCCCGAAGGCGCTTCATGTTGTTGCGGAGGTTGTTGGATAGTTGGCTCGACGTGAGTTATTTGTTGTTGTGGTTGTGTTTGTGCGTATGGGTTGTAATCAGGTGTATCGTACCCTGCCGGTACTGTTGCGGGCTTCATCCCTCCTATCGCTGTTCCCAATCCAGCAACAGTTGCTTTCAAAGTGTCACTACCGAGAACGTCCTTAACTGTGTCTCTCCATGATTCATCCTTGTCGGTTCCAAACATGCTGTCAACCATTCGTTCCTTGAATATTCCTTTCATGTCAGAATCAAAGAAACCATCTTCTCCCGATTTCTTCGTCATATCTCGCATGAAGGCCATTTGTTGGTTCATGAACTGTTGGTCTCTAGCGACTGACTCTCTTCTGAGTTCGCTCTCTCTTTGTTGGTCTAGTCTCCTTTGGTCCATCTGTAATTGTGCTTGAAATTGTTGTTGTTGCATAGCCATTTGTTGTTGGGCTGTTAAGAATTGCATCATCGCCCACATGCCGGAAGCATCACTACCGGCACTTTCCGGTGGTGGTTGTAAAGAAAGTGGTGGTGGTGTGGGTTGAATTGGACTAATCCCCAATGCTGTTGAGTTGGGTGATGAGTAAGTAGTTGCCGCGGTGCTGGTGGTTTCGGGACTTCTACTAGCGGAATTGTTGTTCATCAAATCTCCCGGACTTAGACCTCTAGCATTACACCATGCGGCGTAATATCTTTTGACCTCTCGAACAGGTGCGCCGACTCTTTCAGCGATTTCATTAAACATCGGGTTAGATGTTCCACCTTCGAACACTGGAGTTCCGGCGTCTTCATCATACCAATCAGGGTTGGAGAAAACTTTCTTCATCAATAGTTTTCTTTCTTTCGGGGTCAACATCCTCCACTGTGGGTCTTCTGACCCTGTCTCTTCTTGTTCATAGGCGTCTTCGTAATTATCGTCTCCAATCATATCAGTCACTCTCCACGGGGTTTCCGTATTCGTCGCAATCGACTTCTTCTCCTGTCTGTGAGTCGATGTAATAGTATTCCCCTGTATCAGGGTCTTGGTAAATTTCTTCTTCGGTATCTTCTGACTTCATTTGATTGTTGAAGCCTTTCCTCATCTTGAGAATTGTGGCCGCTCCTTTGGCCCCCACCATGCCTGCCAGTTCGCCAAGACTCTCCATCATAATGTCCTCAGCAGTTCTTGGCTTTCCTGAATGTTGTAATGGGATGTCGTTCTCTATTAAGACAGCGATTAGTTTGGTCAAAGACCTTCTAAAGTCGTCTACTAGTTCGGGTGCTAGATAAGGGTTAGCAGTTAGTTTGGCGAATTGAATATCTACTTCACCATGAATGTTTTTAATCTGCCTTCGTAGTTCATTGGAAACGAAACCATCTACTTCGACATGACCATGGTCTATCTTTTCTTGGGATTTCCTATATGCTTCTTCCACTGGGTCAGTCATTTGTATTACTCCTTGTTAGTATCGTATGGGTTAAAATCGGGGTTGTCTCGTTGGTCTCCTTCCGAATCTTCATCGTCTTCGTACATTTCACTTAATGATTCAATATGGTCTCTAATTATTTCTGCCATAACATTTTCTTTAACAGACTCAACTAGTGAGTTTTCGGACCACACCATTTTCAGAACCTTGTCAGAAGGATAGAATGTTAGTCTCTTCTGAATTAAATCGTTTCCTTCATTATCGGTACCCATCTTGAAGGTGTCTTCAACATAAATACCGTCTTCGGTTTCTATCACGAGGACGTCTTCCAAAGTGATGAGTTTGCCGTTTACGAGTAGTTCTACAAGGTTCACCTTCTGTTGCATAAAGAGAGACGCTTATTCTCGTCGCCTTAAGTAATGCGGTCGGAAGGGCTTGCTAGGGCTTGCCAAAGAATAGGGAAACTTATGGCGACAGTCAAACCCCGACCCTCTATGAGCAGTAGGGCTGAGAAGAGTACCAAAGACGCTTATTATCGTAAACCTGACCCATCAAAGTACGTTCGTAAAACGAGGGACTACGACCCTAGGGATGATGGTCATGAAGTGGTCGAGACGAAGTATGGGAAGGTCGACCCATGGGACCCCGATACGTGGCCTTCCACTTTTAGAAAGGCTTTAGAAAGGGAGATGCAGATACGAGATATTCTAGTGGGCTCCAAGTCTGAACTCTCACCGAGGGCTCAATTTTTGAAAAGAATCGCTTTAGAGGACCATCAAAATAAACTTCGTAAGAGGGTTTACTTAGACCCACATATTCTCTATTTGATTTCAGATATTCATCGTTTGGAAAAGTCCGGGGCTTTCAAATGGATGCCGGATGCGGTTATGCACTATTACGCTAGTCAGAGTCCCACTGCTAATATGCCGTTCAATACTTCACACAAGGTGGACCCTAAAGTGGGAATTTGGACACCAAAGGAACTTATTCGAATGTCGCTTTACATTATGAAACTCTATCTTATGGGTATAGACCCTTATACAGGTAGAATGATGAATAAGTATCTTACAGTGGGTTTGCACACTATTAGTAGTAACAAGATGGTGGGAGCAGTCGAAACTTCTGCCACTTTTTTAGAGGAAGTCGAGAGTGATGATGATTTTGACTTTGACGCTTTAGATTTCTAAATTTAGTGGTTGGACTGCTAGTGGGTCTACTTCGCACATTCCACCTGCACAAGCAATTTCTCCCTGTAAGTCGGTTAAATCTTCGATTTCTACAACATTATTCAAATCTAATTCAATTAGTTTAGATAGAAGTTGTTCGTATTCTTCTTTTGAACAATCCGAATGTGGAGGTAGTAACTCTTCGTAACCACCTAAGTCGTAATTAAGCACTGATATTCCATTGTAGATGTTACGGTTGTTCCACAACCAAGTACCAACTCTGTCCCATTCGTTATCTCTTATCGATACGGTAGCAGACACATTGTGCGTGTTAATCCCATCAATATGTCCGGGCCTTACCCATTCTGTGCTAAATTTCTTTACCCGTTCTAAGAAGTTTAGAGCGGTTTCCGTTCTAATGATTGCTCCTTCGGGTGCCTTTACTGGTGTACATATTAGTGCTAATCCCTTTTCTACCTCTGATTGTTGAGTACATTCCTGAACTAATTCGGGGTGCATAACTTTGAGATATTGGTATAGTGTTTCGTCTTTGCTTATTCTTTGTCTTCTGATGTAATGGTCATTATGCCATGCGTGTATCCCACTAGATGTTCCTAAAACTAAACTACTAGTTCCTGCGGGCTTGACGCAAGTTGTTCTAGCGGCTGAATTAATTCCTATTATCTTAGCCCATTTATTGTTCAGGTCTTTGACAGTTTGAGAGTACTTTTCTAAATCGTGACTAAGTATTTCCCCGGATGCGACGCCGGTCATACTTACTCCCAACAAAGCGTCCTTCTCGGTGGTTGTTTTCCAAATTGGTCTTAGGTAATCGAAGTCTGTGTAAGATGCTTGTAAGGTTCCTAAGAAAGTTGCTAATTCTATTCTGCGTTGAATTGGCCATTCTTCTGTGGATTCACTAACGTTCACCTCAGTGAGGTTACAGAATTGGTAGGGTCTTAAGGCAATTTCGCAGCAAGGGTTGGTTCCCCATGACACATCGTTGGTGAAGTAGAATCCCGGTTCTCCGTATCGCTGTTCTTCCGTCTTCGCCCAAATATCCTCGAACTCTTTCTTGGTTGTAGTTGCTCTATCGAAGACTACTGAATTATTTGCAGTTGCTCTATCAGGGTGGGTTTCATACCAATTACCGGACTTGCACTGAATCATCTCTTCGTCATCTTTGTCGAATAGGCTAATCATGGCTGACCTCCTAATACCTCCCGATAGGACAGCGCTTGCTAAATAGCACATGATATCGTGGGCGTTTAATGGAGTCAATTTCTCTCCCACTTGTAAATCGTTTTCTAAGAGATTAGTTATTTTATCTATACACTCTATTAGTGGTTCGGGTCCGGGTGCCTTGCCACCGGAAGTTTTCAAAGGTGAACCTTTTGGTCTGATTTCAGAATAGTCGAATGAAACATCTTTTCCGCTCATTGTAAACATTACACAATCTCTAATTGCATCGGCCCATCCTTCTTTACTATCGTCTACGATTACTACTATCGGCTCTTCACCGGTCTTGGCGAGTTTAGGATGGAGTTTCGAAACATTTGCTTTCTGAACAGAATACCCAACACCGGTTCCACCTAACAGTAAGAACATGGCTTCTGAAAAAGAAAGGAAGGAATCTACCGGTAGGAATGCGCAGTTATACATTCTATTGTGGGAAGTTTCTATTGCCACCCCACCAAATTGCATGGACCTCATGGATGGAAGTATTGCCTTATCGTGAATTGCTCTAATGGCGTCGTCTAGTGTGTTTTTGAAATCTGAGTTATTATCGTAAAGGTGTTGGAACTTCCTGATGTGCATGTCTTTGTTCCTTTGGACTATTTCTGCCCAATTCTCCCGTCTATTCAATTCGGCATTATATCTTGCGTATTTCCCAAAAATTGTTATGTCACTGACTATCTCTTTATCCAATTGCATTGTATCACTTCTACCACTTAGCGGTAAACGCATAGTGGGTAATTTGACCGATTGTAATTAAGTCCATAAAACTTGGGGAGCGGAAAGGGTTGCTTCACACTTTACGCTATGATATTTACTTCGGCTAAACATATGTCGGGTAACGCGTTCTTGTCGAAAGTATCACGATTCAGTCGGAAATATTCTTCAATATAGTCGGTGGCTTTTCTCTTACTTGTAAAGGATGCTAGTACTCCTAAGTCGTGATGCCTAGTGGTCGGTTCTCCAACTCTTTTTACAGAGCGGTCGTAATCTCCCGACTTCACCATCTCTTCACTAATGCCCTGTGTAATTATCTCTTCCAACTCACCGTCTTCGCTTTCTTCTTCCTTAACAACATCATAAGTCACCTTACGATTCAACTTTGGACAATCTGACTTGGAACACCATACTGATATTTTGCTTGCATCATAAACTACCCATATAGATTTGAACTCTACTGGGAGTGATGACTTCTCACTCGAAAGCATTGATAGTTGTGCTTTTAGTGCTGCAATTTCTTCTGCTATATCCATTGGCATTATTAGTCCCTCAGATGGAACTCCCTAGCGGTTGTTGGTAGCATTATTTCTACACCGGGAAGAGGATGTCTGTCTAAGAACATGTTTGTTCTCTTCTTCTCAGCGACTAGTCTTTCGAATTGTTCTTCTGTGTGAACTAATTGTCTAGAAACATACATGGCGTTCAAGTAATTCTTACTCCACCATGCTCGTGAACAAGAGAAAGAGAATTGCCTTGTGGAGTTCACCAATAAGCACTTGGATGTAGGTCCCATCCAAATCTCCCAAGCATCGGTGTCTTCTACTTCATACTTAGGATGACGAGTTTTGACAGCGTAATCTGCCATTGTAGACATCGCTTTTTTGATTACTTCTTCTTTCATGGAAGGAGCGAATCTTATCAACTTGTTAGAGATTTTAGTGTACTCAACCAAGTAGTCAATTTCTTCTTCGACTTCTTCTACAACTTCTTCTACAACTTCTTCTACAACTTCTTCGACTTCTTCTGAAGGTTCCTCTACACCGAAGGTTCCATCTTGCATACTGTTATAGATTGAGACTAATACTTCATGGTCTTCTTCCTTATAGGCTGTCCATAATGCGGATTTGTGTTTCCTAGGCATCCCTTTTACTAGTGGTGAGAAGGTGTCCCAACTAAGGTCTTCTTCGATATTATCAGTCAGCAAGTCTTCGAGTGTGTAGGTACTCATATATCTTCACTGGTTTCTTCGACGATATATGCGTTGCCCTGTGCTTGGTATGTAGATAGTGACTTGTTGAATGCACTTCTAGAGACACCGGGTAGTGCGTAGAAGTCTTTTTTGAATACCTTTGCGTTAGATAATTTTGCTGTTAAGAATAGCCAAGAGGCCGCTTTAACTTTATCAGATATTACACTACTAATAGGTCTAGTTCTCTCATACGATTCTCTAGCCTGTAATGATATACCACTAGGTATATCTACTAACTTAGATAATACCTCTATCTCTCTAGATACACTATTATTAATATCGGGTCTATCTATTAGTTGTAGTCTGCTGTAAAGTTTGTAAGTCGTAGAATAATCGATGTTGAGTGGTTTGAAGAGTTTCTGATTAGGTAGCCCCTTCCCTCTCATATGTGATAGTGTTGCTATTACCTTGGGTAATATCGCAATTGCCTCTAAAAATAATGGTTCCCCGTTCTTCTCTAACTTCTCTATGGTTAGTAGTGCTGCATTCATATTTTCATCATTAGTTGCGTATATGACGAAATCTAAGTCATAGGAAGTCATCTTAGAAATTTTTTCTGATGCAACTTCTTTTCGGTTAGCCATTTTCTTGTATTCATTACTTGCGTCTTTGATTTTGTCTCCTTCTGGGATATACGCATACTCAGTATCATCATCCAAATCTGCGCTGTCATCATCGTCATCGAAAAAGGCATCGCTCATCTCTACTGGGAATCCTAGTGAACTCAAACATGCCTTACACTTTCTCTCGCCTGTCTGTGGGTTAATTTTTGGTTCCATTTCACCAGTCTTGATGGGACAGTTGTCCCTAGGAGGGTCGTCGACACATTCGAAACTAGTTTGAGATGTATCTAGAAATTGCTGCAAATCCGATATAACACTCACCCCCGACAAGTAATTGGGGTAATTCGAAACTACCGGTGATACTGGAAAGTGCTTCCATCGTGTCGCTTTCGGCACTCAAGGTCTCGACATATTCGTAAGAGACTCCTGCGTCTTGTAGAATTACTAGTGTCTTCTTAGTAGATGAAGAGTCTTCGGCTCCGAATAACTTTGGTTTCACGAGTCTCCGAACAGGGGCTAGAAGTTAATGCTTATGACGATGTGAATGTCTCGCATGGTTATGACAGGCGTGGAATACCCATGGGGTTCACTGGGTAGAGTAGGCCCACCGAAAGAAGATATTGGCAAATTAGTCACCCTAGTAGAGGAACTGAAAATAGATTTATTGGCAGAAATTGAGTCCCTGAAAGACGAAGTGAAAGGTCTTAGAGCAGATATACTACATCATCAACGAAGTCAGATGAGTGATTTCGATGAGAAAAGTGTTACGTCTTTTATGAGCCTAGATGATTTAGGAATTGTTTCAGATGAACCTAGACCGGAGGTAACTCCATTATCACAAGACCCTGATGTTAGAGTGATTAGTGATAGTTTCACGGCACCTCCACCTGTTAAGAAGAAATCTGTTAAGAAGAAAGGTAAATCTAAGAAGGCAGTAAAACAAGTTCTTCCAAATCCTTTCGAGGGATTAGATGACGATGATGTACTAAATAACGTATCCGCTGATATCCTACTATATCTAGAAAACAAAGGTCCAGTTATGAATAACAATTTGAAGCGAACCGGCATTATACCCGAGGGTGCAATCCTAACGAAAAAGGTGAAAGACGGTTTGAAGAAATTAGTTGCAGATGATACATCCAATATCCGATACCATAAGTTAGACAAAATGCGTGGATTCTATTATGGTGCTTGGGATGGTAGAGAGCCAATGGATATCTATAATCAGGACATTTCTAAAATTAATTGACACGTACAACAGGTGTTGACATTAACTCCATAGCCGTTATCGGCTACTATGTGTTCTTCTTCTAGTATTGGCAATTCGCAGTGATGACAGTTTATCATAATGGTAACTCCGGAACCCCACCACTATAACCTACTCGGTGTTATTCACTTATCTGTTAGGATTAGGAAAAACAATCGTAAAGGAATTCTCTTCTCTCTCTTTCTTCTTCTCTCTCTTTCTCTTAATATATTTTTCTATTAATAATAATAATAACTACTGTTTAACATCTATAACTAATACACATATTACCGGATTACGGAATGACCGTAAAGGAATGGAAGAGGAATCGTAAAGGAAATATATTGTCGATAATCCATTTTCCTTTATAAGACTAAATACGCCTAAACGCTAGACTGCTAAGCACATCGTAAAGGAATCGACGACTTTTCCTTTACGGATTCGTAGAGGAAAAGTGATGTCCAATTATTACCGAGTATAAGAGCAGTACAACGATTTTGCGAAAGTCGACAATACATCTTCTTATAAAGAAACAGGACTTTTCCTTTACGATTGTAATTCTTTAGTTGTAGGGAGTCAGGGAAAGTTCGACCCCTAACACTGAGCAAATCTCCTTGTATCTGTTACGAATTGTGACTTCGGTTGTATTACTAGCCTCCGATATTTCACGTTGAGTTCGATGGAATCCCTCCAATGATGCTGCGATGTAAACACAAGCGGCTGCCACACCACAGGGGGATTTACCATCGGTCAAACCTTTTTCATCAGCATCATTAACAATTTCCCTAGTCCGAGTTTTCACCACTGTTGGTAATCCTAGTTCACTACAAAAGCGGTCTACATATACTAACGGAGTAGGTGGTGGAGTCCTAATTTTCAATTCCCTCTTTATACTACGATAAACCCTGCCGATTTCCTTGTTAGGTATCTTACTCGCCTTTGAGAAATCTTCTACCGTCCTACCGTTTTGGAATAGTTGGTTAGCAATATATAGGGAAGCAATAGAACAAGTTGCAATACTTCTCCCCCTGATAGCACCCTCTTCCTGTGCTTTACGATAAATGTTGGCGGCACGTTCACTGGTAGTCTTGGGGAGCGACATCTTCGAGGCGACAGTCTCTATGTTACGGAAACCTTCCGAAAGAGCCCGCTCTTTCGCTCCACTATGCCTACTCCTCTTCTGCCACTTCCGCATACGATAAAATTGACTCTTAGATTTCCCACTGATGGGAACGCCTGAATAATCTACATTTCTCCAATCTAATTCGGTAGATAGGCCACCATCGAACAATAGGGGATTAGTAGGTTTACCCACCCGAGTCCGGTCAGTACTCTGACCCACATGATTTACCCATTCGGGGCCGGGGTCTACCATCCTCTCCTCTATCATTATACCACAACCAGTGCAATATCGCTCACCCTTACTTTCATCAAGGGCTAAATCGCGACATCCACATTCTTGGCATTTAACAACGGTAGTATCCATCACTAACGTCCTTCTCTGTAAGTCACCCTCTATTTAACTGTACTCAGAAGGCCAATTATTATAGACTAGATGTATTCTCGAAAGAATCCGGAAGGAATTAGAATGAGCAAGGATTATGAGAGAATAATGGGTATCATGCCTAGATTGACTAAAGAAGAACTAAATTTAGTTAGAAAACGTGCAGACGAATTAAGAAAGACGAGGACCAGTCACACACGAGCAGTATCCCTAGTCAAAGACAGACTAGAACAAACCGGGATAATTACTGCTAGGGAAGCAAACGATTTGGGTTATACTGACACTTTACTACCAACAACTACTTTCAAGAGGTGTATAATAGAGAAGACCGGTTTAGACATAGCGGTAGAGAAAATCAGTAGAGACACCGGAGGTGTAGAGAATCTATACTATGTCCGAGGTATGAGAGACGGTACTGAAGCATTAGTGTCAATGAGTTCGGTGGCAAGGGACATAGTCTCTAATTTAGATAAGGCCGTACCAACACATGACCTCTCAACACATCTAGACAAAAGGAAATACCCGATACTCGCTAAAAAGCCCGACTTACCAAAGTTAAGGGATGAGTTAATCAAATTAATGTCCGAAGATGGTTATGAAATAACTACTAGCCGACTAGACTTCAGGAGGTATGCTTGATGGTTATGATGGACGCGAATGAAGTCGAGGATATCAGCGATTCCGCTCGCACATTAATGAGAATAGACGAGAATGAGAGAAACATTAGAAGGTCTGTTGTCGCTTATCTAATGCACCATTCGGGGCAAGTTTTCGCATCTGATACTTCTCTAGACGCAGATTACAGGGCAAGCCTAGTTGATGATATGGCGATAGAGGCATCTAGTAGGATGACTACCATGAATGTACCATCCAACTCTTCAACTCTTCATGCTATCGGCTCATTGAAAGGTCAGTCTGATTCAAGCGCCAATCCTAACATACCAATTTTCCACATAGACACCAATGCTTTAGCATCAGAACTGATTCTACCCGTAATAGAACCAAGTGGATATAGTATCACACCGCCGGAGAGTGTCACTATCGCAGGTATTCAATTCGACAATTATGCAGCCTTTAGGTCTTCATACAATAACATGGCCACTCATGTCATCACTACACCTAAGAGCGTTTTATTTTGGATTCAAAGATTCGAAAGAGAGTTCATTTACATAGCAGACCCTATGATAGAGCAACGAGAAGTCTACCACCGAATTAGACCTGAGTGGAGAATCGGTAACCTACCGGAACATTCGTTTAGAGACTTCCAAGCACTAGAATATGGGTTAGACGTAGGTAGACTAGTGAAATCAATAGGTCAAGTCACTGAAGTCGGTGAAATCAAAATGGTGATGACACACATAGCATTCAGATGTACTTCGAAGAATGATTTCGATGCAGAGTGTGGTAACATCATCTTACACGAACAAGACGAAGAGATGGGCCTAATATCAACTCCACAAAGTTGCCCGATTTGTAGTGGTAGTAAATTCATCAAATTATCTAGTAAAGAATCTAGGAGCGAACCAATGCAAAGACTGACCCTACAAGAAGAAGAGATAGGTGGTGAGGCTAGAAGTAAAATGGTTGAATTGAGGTCTACATTATGTAACACTGATTTGGCTGGTAGGTCTATCGAGGTAACAGGCGCTTTGAATCTAGAACCTATAACTAAGAATAGTCTAATAGGTAGTAGTTATCTATTGGCTACTAATTATAGAGTATTAGACGATACAAGTACCGAAGTTCATGTATCTCCTGAGGACGAAGAAGAGATTCAAGGTTACATAGATGGGTTCGACTTAGAAGAAAGAATGGAGTTATTCATACATTCGTGGGCTGGACACATCTATGCAGCGAGCGATATTAAGAAAGCGATTGTCTTACAACACTGTCGTTCACCAGCAGAAGAAAGATTCGGTCATCGGTCAGGTATTCATATTCTAATAGTGGGAGACCCCGGCACTGCTAAGTCTAAATTTCTAGGTCTATCTACTAAGTTAACACCGGGTAGTAGGTATGTTTCAGCCGATAACGCTACACAAGCAGGACTAACAGGTGCTTGTTCTCAAGTAGAGGATTTGTATTCTAGTAAGAAAAGATGGGCAGTTCTACCCGGCGACTTAGGTCTAACTAGCGCCGATGGAGTATGTTCTGTTGACGAGTTCAACCTCTACAAGGGTGATTTCGGTGATTTCAATAACGCTATGGAAAGTGGCGAAGTTACCATATCTAAGATAGTAAAGGCTAAGATTCCTACTAGATGTTCTGTTCTAGCAGGGGCTAATCCAAAGGGTAAGGATTCTGATAGGAAGAAGTTCAATAAGAATAACCAAACACCATACTCTTCTCAGATTGGACTAGAGTTTACTATACTACAACGGTTTGATGCAATATTCGTATTAGAAGATATAGCAAATAAAGACAACGATGAGAAGGTAGCCCTTTCAATGCTACAAGGATTGGTTTCATCGGATGGGGTAGACCCCGATTCAGACAAACTATCGTTAGATTTCATGAAGAAATACCTAGCGGTTTGTAGAAGTAGGCCTGTTACGCTCTCCAATGAAGCCGCTCAATACATAGCATCTACTCACTCTTCTAAGAGAAGTGAAAATGCACAAGACGATAATATGCGCTCACATAGGCAAGTAGCATCATTAGCGAGGTTCACATTAGCATCGGCTAGATTCGATGGAGTAGAAGAGGCGACCCTAAAACATGTCAAGTTTGCAGAAGACATTCTAAAAGAAACTTTACAAGAGAAAGACCCCGGAATAATAGACGGCGGCCTATCTCAAGACGCTAGAGAAATCAGACAGAAAGTAGCAGAAACATTTGTCATATTAATACACGATAACTTTTGGCTAACTGACCACCCAATAGACGAAATCTATTCAGAGATGAGTAAACACTGGGAAGATATACCAAGCATGGGTGAAGTCGAGAACATATTGAAAGAGTTCACAAGGGATAAGCATACAACCAAGTTCTTTAGGAAAGGTAATCAGTATTCATACGACGGGGTCGAAAACCCCGCAGTGGAGGTGTGGTAATGAAGTCAAAGGAAATAATTGAGATACTAAATACGATAGATGAACTAAGAACGATTACAGATGTGGATATTGATATTGGGGACATTTCAATATCAGTGAAGAGGACTTTGTCTTCTTCCGATTCGGTAGAAGAACCAATTCTACCGGTCTTTACCAAAGCCTCAACCCCTGCCGCTTTGGCAGTACCGAGGACTACCGACCACAGTATAGCAACTGCTGGTCAAATTAAGTTCGCTAGAGATTTAGTTGGTAAGGTATTTGGAGGAGACGATAGAGCAGCGATGGAGTTCCTAGCACACGCCTTACAACTACCACTTTCAGAAGTGCCGGACATAAACGAATGGGATAACAATCTAAGTAAAGATATGGTTAGTGAAATCCTAGACAGACTAGAACCACTATGGAAGAATAATAGAAGACAGGATGGTAGGTGAGATGATGGAAGAGATTCAAGAATCAATATACAAGGGAAAGTTGGGTTATAGGGACTTACTTAGGGAATACTATACTACCTCTACTCTACATATAGATGATATACAACGTAGAGAGATATCTATTAATGCTAATATAAGGAATATATATTGTAATACAGTAGATGAGTTAGTAGAGAAATTAATACTACAACAGAAAGCACCACACGGAGTATATGCTTCTACCGGCTACTACCTAGACCCGCACGACTGTAAAGACTTGATTAACTACGAATTAGTATTCGACCTAGATACAGACAAGGCATTTGAGAACAGATGGGACCAAATAGAGGACTCTAGAAAGATTACTCTAAGACTGATAGACACCGTTCTAAAGGACCTAGGATTTGAAAAAGAAGACATGGTAATCGACTACTCAGGTAACAAGGGATTCCACGTTACTATCACAGACCCATACTATCGAAACCTAGACGCTAGTGATAGAAGACAGTTACTAGACTACATTCAGGGTAAAGGGGTAGACAAGAAAAACATCATAGTAGACGGTAAACTAAGACCCTACGGTTGGGGCAGGCAGGTAGGACATTTCATCAACGAGATAATTCTATCACCCGACTTCGATAAAGAAGTTCTTAGCACATACTTCGGTAAGAACGTAGTAAAAAAAATAAGCGCCCTACTAGAGAATCCTCAAAAAGTAGAGGACCTCAAAGCAGGACGCTTTAAAGAATTCACTGGTTTATTACCAGCGACATTTAGATACACAAAAGAACTATCTGATTACGTTGACCGTAAAGTTACCACAGACCGTAGAAGGATTCTACGAGTACCCGGAAGTATTCACGGTAAGAGTGGACTGCCATCTATTCGTCTAGATTATGACGAACTAGCATTCACTGAGATAATAGTGGAGAAACTAATGACCACGGTAGGATTGGACAACGTAACCATCCTACTAGAGGAAGACGTGACAATAGACTTCCCATATAAGAAAACCATTTCAGCAGGGGAACACACCCTACCTAGATACGAAGCACTGTGTGTTTTGAGCAAAGTTTAAGCAAAAAAAAAGAGGAGAGAACTTTCGTCCTCTCCTCTTCTTTGCGCTTTACTATCTAGTAGCCTCACTCGGAGGCGTTTCTCTTAAAATCTTCAATTAAGTACTCAATCATTTCATAGTCGTTCGACCAGTCCATCCATTTCTCAATCGAAATGATTGCTTCGTTCCACTCTTCTTTTGTGCATATATCACGAAAAGAAGCGTTCCACTCCCACCAAGCGATGACAATTTCTTCATCTTCTGGTAGGTGGCTTAGAAATCTTATTGCATCTTTTACTTTCATCTAGTAGCCTCATAATGAGGCATCATGTGCGAAGTTTCGTAGTAATATGGCTACACTAATAATCTTCTTCACATCGATTCCATCAGTTGCTCTAATAGGGATATGTCCCTGAGCAATCGCGGAATCTAAATCTTTTGTTATAATTTGAAGGGCTTCACGTAACCACTTGACTTCGTTGCATTTTTTGTTATATGCGTCAAGAATAAGTGGTGCGTCTTCCATCAAGGTCTTGTCAACCTCTTTAATTTGCTCAATGGTAAAATATCCACTGAGAACACTCTCCAAGGAGAGGGTGTGTCCTTCGTATTTGTCTGTGTCAATCATTCTTCTTCATCTCCTGTTCCCACATTAAAAATAAATGTGCCTTCGTCAAATTGGAGACCCACTTCCTCTCCACCCTCATCAATCAAGTCTTCCATACAGAAATTACATACTCCATGTTCTTTCACATGGTCACTCTCCCATTTTTGTTGTTCTTCGGGTTGGTTGTCATTCGGATTTACACCACAGCGAGGGCAGTAAGTCAAATCATCGCCTTCTGTGTGTCCTTCATATTTTT
>Ga0222715_10000392_pt1 | contig 43648 bp, 30 predicted proteins | sample C33_9DmetaG_FD_165056 | JGI IMG/M metagenome (GOLD analysis project Ga0222715, IMG submission 165056) | Estuarine water microbial communities from San Francisco Bay, California, United States - C33_9D | ecosystem: Environmental > Aquatic > Marine > Unclassified | place: USA: California...
ATAGTTCACTACTTGTAGAGAATGTTCTTCCTAATGCCGATCAGATTAAGAAACTCGAGAAAAAGGACCGTGTGATTTATATCTACGCTGGTAAGCCAACTCAGGAGTATGTAAAGACTTTTGGTGAGGAGCCTAAAATTCAGTTGAACGATAAGTTCGCGAATGTTAGTGAGGTAGGTACTTATGTTTTAGCAGAAAGAGCTACCAAACCACAAGAACTTCAGAATGTACTTACAACTGCTCTTAAAGTTGATAAAAATGCCTCTATGGGTATTGTTATGGATATTAAGCAAGAGCTTAGAAAAGTAAATGCACTGAAAGTAAACTATACTACTTACGAGGGTAACGCCTTCAACAACATTCAGTAAATAGTTTTCTGATATTATTTTAAAAGGCCTCCTCTGGAGGCCTTTTTTGTTATAAACTTTTACGTAATCGTGCAACGGGTAGGTCGAGTTGTTCACGATATTTTGCGACGGTTCGTCGAGCCACCTTATATCCTTTTTCCTTTAGTAGCTTTCCTAATTTCTCATCGGTGAGGGGCTTGCTTTTGTCTTCGGACTCGATAAGTTCTTTTAAAATAGATTTAATTTCTCTAGTAGATACGCTCTCACCCTCCTCGTTAGTCATTGCCTCTGAGAAGTAACTTTTTACAAGTTGTGTACCGTATGGGGTGTCTATGTACTTGCTATTGGCTACACGTGATATGGTTGAGATATCAAGACCGGTTAGTTCTGCAATATCTCTTAAAATCATCGGTTTTAAATCTCTTTCGTCCCCACTTAGAAAATAAGCCGTTTGATAGTTGACAATTGCCTGAAGAGTTATAATAAGGGTTTGTTGTCGTTGTCTTATGGCATCAATGAACCATTTGGCTGCATCTAATTTTTGTTTTACAAACTGTACGGCTTCCTTTTGGGCTGGGTTACTTCCTCCTTGTTTATAGGTCTCAAAAAGTTCTTTGTAAGAACGTGAGAGGTGAAGCTCTGGTGCATTTCTCGCGTTGAGTTGTAGGTCGATTTGATCATCCTCGATCCTCAAAATAAAGTCTGGTACAATTTGGCGATTCATTCGCAGTCCTGTTGAAAAACCTCCTCCGGGTTTAGGATTAAGTCTTTCAATTTTTGCAATCGCTGTTTTTAAAGCGTCTTCATCGATTTTGTGCTTTTGTAGGATTTTATCGAAGTGCTTTTTCGAAAACAAGTCGAAACTTTCGCCGATGATTTCGATAGCTAAATCACGTGAGGCGCTTTTTGTTTGACGTTTTAATTGTAGGCTAAGGCATTCTGTTATATCTCTTGCTCCAATCCCTGCTGGGTCTAATTGTTGGACGGTAGTAAGGGCCTCTTTAAGTTGGTCTTCATTTATGAATAGACCTACACTAAACGCGAGGTCGTCGATAATATCCTCTAAAGGTCTTCTGAGGTAACCACTCTCATCTAGACTTCCTACCAAATATTCTGCGATTAGATATTGCTCAGCTTCTAGATTAAAGGTGGATAGTTGCTCGATTAAATAACCATAGAAGGTTTGTCCCGCAGCATAGGGTGTTTGATTTTCGTCTTCAACTGGAGAACTTGATAGCGTCGTTTTGTAATCTGGGGTATCGTCATCACTGAGATACTCTTCAATATTAATTTCCTCAGATTGATCTTCTTCGGCCGATTCAAAATCATCATTTGTTTCGATTTCGAAAGGGTCTTCAGATTCTTCTTTACCTGTTTCTAAGGCAGGATTTTCTTCAATCTCTTGCTTAATACATTCCTCAAATGCTTGAGTAGGCAGCTGAATTAACTTCATCAGCTGAATCTGCTTTGGTGACAGCTTTTGACTTAGCTTTAATTGAAGATGCTGCTTTAACATGTCCTAAAATTCTGCGTTCTGCGGTGTACGTGGGTAAGGTATTACGTCGCGGATATTTCCCATGCCCGTTGCAAATAATACGAGTCTTTCGAATCCTAAACCAAAACCGCTGTGAACCGCTGATCCAAAGCGTCTGAGATCGAGATACCAATAAAGTTCTTCTTCATCGATACCCAAAACTTCCATTTTCTTTTTCAGCACATCTAGGCGCTCTTCACGTTGTGATCCACCTACAATCTCTCCAATACCTGGGAAAAGCACATCCATCGCTCTTACGGTCTTCTCATCGTCATTTAAACGCATATAGAAGGCTTTGATATTGGCGGGATAATTGTAAAGGATTACAGGTGCGTTAAAATGCTTTTCAACAAGGTATCTTTCGTGTTCACTTTGCAAATCGATACCCCACTCATCGACAGGGTATTGAAAACGCTTCTTTTTATTGGCTTTTGAGTTTCGTAGAACGTCAATAGCTTCAGTGTAACTTACTCTCTTGAATTCGTTGTCGACAACAAAACGAAGTTTTTCGATAAGAGGCATTGGGCTTCTTTCGTTCTGAGGTTTGGTTTTTTCTTCGTCTAATAATCTGTTTTCAAGAAACTCGAGGTCTTCTTTACAGTGCTCGAGCACATAACGAATGGTATACTTAATAAAGTCCTCTGCGAGTTCCATGTTCTCTTCGAGATCGTAAAAAGCCATTTCTGGTTCGATCATCCAGAACTCTGCAAGGTGCCTTGAAGTATTTGAATTCTCCGCCCTAAAGGTTGGACCGAAGGTATAGATTTTACCGAGCCCCATGGCGTAGGTTTCTCCTTCAAGCTGTCCAGAAACAGTGAGATTTGTTTCTTTTCCGAAAAAGTCTTCCTTGTAGTCGATAGTTCCTTCCTCGTTCAAGGGTGGATTCTTCGGGTCTAAGGTTGATACTCTGAACATTTCCCCAGCTCCTTCAGCATCTGATCCGGTAATAATTGGGGTGTGCATATAAAAGAATCCTTGCTCGTTAAAATATTGGTGAACAGCAAATGCTAGTTTCGAACGAACGCGCATGATTGCAGAAAAGGTGCTCGTTCTGATGCGTAGATGAGCTTTTTCACGAAGAAATTCTAAACTGTGTTTCTTCGGTTGTATCGGATATTGATTAGGGTCAGAGGATCCTAGCAGTTCAATAGTTGCTACTTGTACCTCAACGCTTTGACCCTTTCCTTGGCTCTCTTCTAACTTTCCGGTTAATTTTAAGCATGCCCCGGTATTAATTTCTTTTAGAAGTTTCTCATCGGTATTTTCAAAATCAATAACACACTGAAGATTTTGTAAAGTGGAACCATCATTAATGGCTATAAAGCGATTGCTTCTAAAGGTTCTTACCCATCCCATTACAATCACCTCGTTTCCTATTTGAGGGTCTTCAAGTAGTGATTTGATTGTTGCTGTCTTCATTTTCTTATTTCTATATAGTAAAGATACTTGTTCTAAAGGGGACCGCTAAGCTTCTGACTCTACATCTTTTGGTAGAATATCGATTTTAGGTTGCTTAAGTACTCGGTTATTCGCAATATTTCTTTCTAACGACAGTAAAAGGCATGGTAATAAAACAAGATTAGCAAGCATAGCGAATAAGAGGGTAGCAGATATTAATCCTCCTAGCGCTTTGGTTCCGCCGTAATTACTGATCATAAAAACCGAGAATCCGAAAAACAATACAATAGAGGTGTAGAACATACTTACCCCAGTTTCTTTGAGTGCGGCGTAAACAGATTTCTTGATTTGCCAGTCATTTTGCACCAACTCTTGTCGATATTTTGCCAAGAAGTGGATCGTATCATCAACCGAAATTCCAAATGCAATACTGAAGATAAGAATGGTAGAGGGTTTGATGGGAACTCCGATGAATCCCATAATACCGGCTGTAATAATTAGCGGTAATAAATTAGGAACGAGGGAGATTATAATCATTTGGAAAGACCTAAAGAGGTAGGCCATAAGCAGTGAGATTAATACAACTGCAAGAAATAAGGAAAGCACCAAATTGTTTACTAGGTATCTCGTGCCCTTCAAATAGAGCAAGGCCTTTCCTGTAAGGGCGACATCATACCGTTCTTTTGGGAAGATTTTTTCTATCGATTTGTTCAAATCTTCTTCAATTTCTTCCATGCGACTCGTCTTTACGTCTTTCATCATGAGTGAAAGTCGTATGCGTCTGTTTTCGTTATCAACCATTGAGCTTGTAAGATCTGCCTCGCCGCTTAAAGCCGTGTTTGCGGCATCTAGGATAAAATTGCGCTCTTGTCTTGTAGGTAATTGATAATATTTTCGAAGTCCCTTGTAATAAGCTTGTTTTGCGTATTTGAAGAGGTTACTAATCGATAGGGGAGTTGATAGTTCAGAGTTTTCTCCAATTTCTTCAGACAGCTTTTCAACTCTAGATAGAGTAGCTCCAGATAGGGCACCGTTTTCTTTTCCGGTATCTACAAGTATTTCTACCGGTAAGATTCCGTTGAAGTTTTTTTCATAGAAGAGAATGTCTTCGTAAAAATCAGTGTTTTTCGGAAGGTCTTCGATTCTGCTACCCGTTATTTCAATTTGATAAATACCAATGATACTTAATACGAGTAAAACCACCGAGGTGATGTAAACGGTAATTCGATGCTCTCGAACAATATTTTCCATGGTTTTTACAAATAGGTCAATCCATGGAGTGTTTAAGTGCTGCAGGTGTTTATTTTTAGGCAGCGACATATAGCTATAAATGATAGGAATAATCAATAGTGAGAGTACGAATATTCCAATAATGTTGATTGAAGCCACAATTCCGAATTCTCGGAGTAGGCTGCTGCTTAATATAATAAAGGTGGCGAATCCTGAGGCTGTGGTTAGGTTGGTCATTAGGGTCGCATTCCCTACTTTAGATATTACACGAATAAGTGATCGCGCCTGATTCCCATGCTTCTTTACTTCCTGCTGATATTTGTTAATAAGGAAAATGCAGTTGGGTATTCCGATTACAATAATTAAAGGGGGTATAAGCGCCGTTAAGATGGTTATTTCGAAACCTAATAAACCGATTATACCAAACGACCAACTAACTCCAATTAGTACAACCACCATGGATATGAAGGTGGCTCTGTAGCTTCTAAAGAAAAAGAAAAAGATGAGAGCGGTAACTAGTAAAGCCCCGATAACAAACAGGATCATTTCCTTTTTTAGAGTCTCTGCATTTCTAGTTTTGATATAGGGCATACCAGAAATTTTTGCATCGGCTCCAGAGGCTCTTTCAAAATTCTCTACGAGACTTTTGAACTCATTTAGAATGAACTCACTTCGAACTTTGGTGTTTACCACATCGGGATCCATGAATGCGATGGTACGAATTGCTCTACTATTCGGATCGTAAATAAGGTTCTCGTAAAAGGGTAGACGTTCAAATAAATGGTAGAGCTTAGATTTTGCATTCTCGTCACTGAGCGCCTCTCGTGGATTAAATGCTTGTGCTTCGAGCTGATCACCCGTTCGAACGATCTCTTCAATATTGTCCAAGGAAACGACAGAAACAATTTCGGGGGCAGCTTCTAGTTGTTTACTAAGCCTATTCCAAGCGTTAAAGGAATTAGCCGTAAAGAGATCTCTTCCTTCGACCGCAATTAAAATGGCATTGTCTTCTGCACCGAACACATCGGTAAACTGAGTGTATTTGATGATCTCTGGATGGTCAGTGGGTAGTACCGAGGTTTCCTCATTAGAGAATTTGACATGCCTCCATTGAGAAACAAAAAATGCCGTGAGTAGGACTAAACCAGCAATCCACCAAACGCGATTTCTCAAAATGATTCGCGCCACAAAAGGCCAGAAGCCTTCAAAAAATGTTGCTAATTTCCCCATGCTGGGTTATACCTTCATGATCTCTGCCTCTTTAACGCTAAGGGCGCTCTCAACCTTTGCAATAAACTTGTCAGTGAGGTCTTGTACATCTGACTCTGCATTTTTTAATAGGTCTTCAGAGATTTCTAATTTCTTTAATTCTTTATTGGCTTCTTGACGTGCTGAGCGGACACCTATTTTTGCATCTTCTGACTCTGCTTTCGCTTGTTTCGCGAGGTCTCTACGGCGTTCCTCAGTTAGTGGCGGAACGTTAATGATGATAATGTCTCCATTGTTCATCGGATTGAACCCTAAATTCGAATTGATAATCGATTTTTCAATCTCACCGAGTAGGTTTTTCTCCCAAGGCTGAACAACTAAAGTTCTCGCGTCTGGGGTGTTGACATTCGCCACCTGTGAGAGAGGGGTTTGAGCTCCATAGTAGTCGACAGTAACTGAAGAAAGCATTACAGGGTTGGCTTTGCCAGCTCTAATTTTGATAAATGCTTTTTCAAGGTGAGTGATAGAGTCAGTCATTTGCTCTTCTGCCATATCTAAAATCATCTGTATCTCTTCGTTCATAGCCTTATAAATTAACAACGGTACCCACGTCTTCACCGGTGACTACCTTCATTAGATTTCCTTCTTTATTCATATCAAAAACCACGATTGGAAGCTCATTTTCTTGACTCAAGGTGAAGGCGGTGGTATCCATTACCTTTAAGCCTTTTCTCAAAACGTCCTCAAATGTTATTTCGTTATATCGTGTTGCGTTCTCATCCTTTTCAGGGTCAGCACTGTAAATACCGTCAACTCGAGTTCCTTTCAGAATGACGTCTGCTTTAATCTCGATAGCTCTCAATACCGCAGCAGAATCAGTGGTGAAGTATGGATTTCCTGTACCACCACCGAAGATCACTACTCTTCCTTTTTCAAGATGACGCATGGCTCGTCTTCTAATGAATGGCTCTGCAACCTCATCGATTTTGATTGCGGTTTGAACACGTGTTTCGATCCCTTCGTTTTCTAGACTACTCTGCAGAGCGAGTGCATTAATCACTGTCGCTAGCATTCCCATGTGATCCCCTTGTACACGGTCAACTCCTTTGCTCGAACCTGATAGGCCTCTGAAGATATTACCTCCACCGATTACGATGGCAACCTCAACTCCCTTGTCTACAACGGCTTTGATTTCTTCTGCGTATTCTTTTAAACGATCTGGGTCAATACCGTATTGCTGGTTCCCCATTAGAGCTTCTCCGCTCAATTTTAGTAGGATTCTTTGGTAGCGCATGAGTATAAGATTCTAACGGCAAAAATAAACAAAAAAGCCATCCTTATTGAGGATGGCTTTTGCTTTATCGGTGAATTAGGATTATCCCAATGCTACTCTTTTGAAACCAGTAACTGTTAATGAAGCGTCAACTGATTTTACATAAGCAGCAACACTCTGCTTGTTATCCTTGATAAAATCTTGGTTTACTAGGGTATTGTCCTTGAAGAATCTACCTAGTTTACCTTTAGCGATTTTCTCTAGCATCTCCTCTGGTTTACCTTCTTGACGAAGTTGATCTTTAGCGATTTCGATTTCTTTATCAATCGTTGCTTGATCTACACCAGCTTCATCAAGAGCTACAGGATTCATAGCTGCTGTTTGCATTGCTACGTTTTTAGCAGCCTCTTCAGCGCCTTCTACATTCACAGAAAGACCTACAATCGTAGCGATTTTATTACCAGCGTGGATGTAAGAACCGATGAAAGGAGCTTCTAAAGTTTCGTAGCTTCCGATTTCTAGTTTCTCACCAATTACCCCAGTTTGCTCGATTAGCTTGTCAGCAACGGTTAGTGCTCCCATAGAAGAAGCAAGAAGTTCTTCTTTTGAGTTCGTGTTCAATGCAATTGCTGCGATTTCGTTTGCTAAATCTACAAACGAGTCGTTTTTAGCAACAAAGTCTGTTTCACAGTTAAGAGTGATGGCAACAGCTTTATTCTTAGCATCGTTAACTAATGCGATAGCAGCGCCTTCAGTTGATTCGCGATCAGCACGGTTGGCAGCAACTTTTTGTCCTTTTTTACGAAGGATTTCAATCGCTTTATCAAAATCACCTTCAGCTTCAACTAGGGCTTTTTTACAGTCCATCATTCCAGCTCCGGTAGTTTTTCGCAGTTGATTTACGTCTGCAGCAGAAATTTTGCTCATTTCAATTTTATTAAAGATGGGTGGTAAAATTCAATGCATTTACCTGGCCCAAGGTTAAGATAATAGGGTGCTTAAATTATTTTGTGTCTTCAGTTGCGTCTGAATCATTTCCAGCCTCTTCAAGGACAGCTGCATTGGTGATTTCTTCTTCTAGATCACCTTCGCTTTTGTCTTGTTTCTCAGCCTTACGAGCGCTTAAACCTTCAGCAATTGCCTCAGTAGCTGAAGCCATAATTACTTCGATAGATTTTCCAGCATCGTCATTCGCAGGAATTACAAAATCGATAGGTCTTGGATCGCAGTTGGTATCTACCATTGCGAAGATTGGAATATTCAGTTTAAGAGCCTCTTTAACCGCGATGTGCTCGCGCATTACGTCAACTACAAAAAGAGCTCCTGGTAGACGTGTCATGTCAGCAATTGAACCTAAGTTCTTTTCTAGTTTCGCACGTAAACGATCCACTTGAAGTTTTTCTTTCTTAGAAAGCGTATTGAATGTACCGTCTTTTTTCATTCGGTCGATAGCACTCATTTTCTTTACCGCTTTACGAATAGTAACGAAGTTGGTTAACATACCACCTGGCCAACGCTCAGTGATATATGGCATACCTACTGCACCAGCTTTTTCGGCAACGATGCCTTTGGCTTGTTTTTTAGTAGCTACGAAAAGAATTTTGCGCCCTGAAGCAGCAATTTTCTTAAGCGCTTCGTTAGCCTCTTCTAGTTTAGCAGCAGTTTTGTAAAGGTTGATTACGTGAATCCCATTACGCTCCATGTAGATATAAGGAGCCATGTTTGGGTTCCATTTGCGGGTTAGGTGTCCAAAGTGTACACCAGCATCTAAAAGATGTTTAACGTCAGTTTTTGACATGATTACATTTAGTTTACGTTCTGATTTAGCAATAATCCAGTGGTTGAAAATTTTCGCGCCTGAACTATTTAGATGCTAAACTAAACAGGGTTATACAAAAAAATAAAAAGGAACAATTGTTCCTTTTTGGTATTAACGTTTCGAGAATTGGAATTTCTTTCTCGCTTTCTTTTGTCCGAATTTCTTTCTTTCTACCATTCTTGGGTCTCTAGTTAGAAGCCCTTCTGGTTTAAGAGAAACTCTGAACTCTGTGTCAATTTCACATAGCGCTCTAGAGATCGCTAGACGAACTGCTTCAGCTTGACCAGTGATTCCACCTCCGAATACGTTTACTTTAACGTCGTATTTACCAACAGTTTCGGTAAGTTCGAATGGCTGATTCACTTTGTACTGAAGTGGAGCAGTTGAAAAATAGTTTTCTAAGTCGCGCTTGTTAACAGTTACTTTTCCAGAACCTTCGCTAAGATAAACTCTAGCAACAGCGGTTTTTCTTCTTCCAATCTTGTGTACTACTGACATGTACTACTATTTAAGGTCGTTAAGATTAATTGGTGTTGGCTTCTGAGCCTCTTGACCGTGCTCGCTGCCAGTATATACTCGAAGGTTTCTGAATAATTCAGCACCTAATTTGTTTTTTGGAAGCATTCCTTTCACGGCATTTTCAATGATACGCTCTGGATGCTTAACAAATAATTCTTTAGTGGTTACTGAACGCTGACCTCCTGGGTAACCAGTATGTCTTAAGTACTCCTTATCGGTCGCTTTATTACCTTTTAGTACTACTTTTTCAGCATTGATAATTACAACGTTATCACCACAATCTACGTGAGGGGTGAAATCAGTTTTGTATTTACCACGAATGATTTTAGCTACTTTAGAAGCAAGACGACCTAAAACTTCGCCTTCTGCATCTACTAAAACCCACTGTTTATTGACGGTCGACGCGTTTGCCGAAATCGTCTTGTAACTTAATGTATCCACTACTTTAAACTATTTAATATCTGCTCGTTAGATATAACGGGCTGCAAATGTACAATTATTCAATAGAATTCCAAATACTTGAAACTAAGATTTTTTAGTGCGTTTAATGAGCTTCTAACCAGTTCGTTCCCCATCCGATATCTACTTTCAATTTGACCGTTAGTTTGAAGGCGTTTTCCATTCGCTCTGTTATTAGTTTTTTCAACGCCTCAACCTCGTTTTTATGTGCGTCGAACACCAATTCATCATGTACCTGCAATAACATTTTACTCTTCATTTTTTTCTCCTGTAGTTCGGCATGAATATCAATCATTGCTTTTTTTATGATGTCTGCTGCTGAACCTTGAATAGGGGCATTGATGGCATTTCGCTCGGCTGCTGATCGTACAATAGCGTTAGAAGATTGAATTCCAGCTAAATATCTTTTTCTACCCATTACTGTGCTTACATAACCTTCTTCTCTTGCATGCGCAACTTGATCGGCAATGAACGAAGTGAGTTTTGGATAAGTTTTGTAGTACAACTCAATGAGTTCTTTTGATTCGGTTCTAGAAAGATTGGTTTGATTACTCAATCCGAATGCAGATACTCCATATAAAATCCCAAAGTTGACAGTCTTGGCTTGGCTTCGTTGCTCTCTGGTGACTGCATCGATAACAACATTAAAGACTCTTGAAGCAGTGTCAGCATGAATATCTTGATCTGATTCAAATGCCGCCATCATGGTGTCTTCTTCGCTGAGAGCCGCTATGATTCGGAGTTCGATTTGCGAATAATCTGCTGCCAGTAAAATATGATCCTCATCTTTAGCGATAAATGCCTGTCTGATTCTTCGCCCTTGTGCGGTGCGTATGGGGATGTTTTGTAAGTTAGGATTTACACTACTTAATCTGCCTGTAGCGGCTACCGTTTGCATGAATTCTGTGTGAACTCTTTGCGTGTTCGGATTAACCTGTTGGGGGAGCGCATCGACATAGGTGCTTTTTAGCTTTGTTAAGCTTCGATAGGCTAAAATATCTTTGGCGATTTGATGCTCTTTTGCCAATTCAGTGAGTATATCTTCTCCGGTAGCGTATTGTCCGGTTTTGGTCTTTTTAGGTTTTTTCGAGAGTTGAAGATTTTCGAATAAGACGATTCCGAGTTGTTTAGGGGACCCAATATTAAAGGTCTCTCCGGCTTGCTCATAGATCTGATTCTCGAGTTTTTCAATTTGACTTGAAAATTCAGAATTCAGTTCAGATAAATAGGGAGTATCCAGGCGTATTCCATTCAGTTCCATTTGCGCTAACACTCGAAGCAGTGGAATTTCGATTTCTTCAAAAAGCACTTTTAAGTTATCCTTTTGAAGCTCTAACTTAAAATGATGGTACAGTTGTAGTCCGATATCTGCGTCTTCGCACAAGACTTTGATTTTAGTTTCTTCAGGCCATTCGCTAAACTTTCCTTTCGGGTGTAACTCTAATCTTTTTCCCAAATACGATTCGCTCAGAACTCTACGATCATGCCTCATGTCGGGGTTAATCAGGTAGTGGGCTAGCAAGGTGTCAAAAAGTGCCCCATTTAAATCGATCCCTTCGCGAATGAGACTTTTCAGTGCTGTTTTTAATTCTTGACCAATGAATTTTTTGTCGGATGCGAAAATTGATCTAAGTCTTTCTAGCTTAAGTTTTCGTTCCTCTGACAGATCGAGATAGTATCCTTTCTGTGACTCCCACGAGAATCCGATCGCTATGATTTGAGGTTCGAACGCATCGATATCATCATAAGAAAAGCTCAAGCTGATCTCGTCTTTGGTTTCTAAAACTTTAATGAATCGACTAAAAGTTCCTGGGCTATTGATTACCTGATAAAACGAGGAGTCACTCGGTTCCTTCGACTCATCTGGAGCTTGATTGGTGTCGAAAAGAGAAAATTGACCTGATCCTGGAACCGCAGTTTTTTCTTCTTTGACGGGCGCTGAGGTATTTTCTTCATCTGAACCGCTCTTTGAGAAGGTTTTGATAAACTGATCTTTCATTCGACGAAACTCGAGTACCTCAAAGAGTTCGGTTACCTTTTCAATATCTGGTTCAGATAGCTCAAAGCTTGTTGGGTCAAAGTGTACCTCACAATCGATCTTGATAGTCGCTAACTCTTTTGATAGCAACCCAAGTTCTGCATTCTCTTCAATTCGTTCTTTAAGTTTTCCTTTTAATTCGTGGGTATTCTTGAGTAGATTTTCTAGACTGCCATACTGCTCGATAAGTTTCTTTGCAGTTTTATCTCCCACTCCGGGGAAACCAGGAATATTGTCACTGGCATCACCCATCATGCCGAGATAGTCGATCACTTGCTTGGGTTCTTTCACGCCGAATCGTTCTTGAATCTCTGGTATACCCCAGATTTCAATATCACCCCCTCCTCGTGCCGGACGATACATGAAAATATTTTCACTTACCAGTTGTCCGAAGTCTTTGTCCGGAGTAACCATGTAAACCGTAAAATCTTCTTTCTCGGCTTGTTTTGAAAGGGTGCCTATTAAATCATCTGCCTCGTAGCCCTCCTTTACAATCACAGGGATGTGCATTGCCCTTAAAAGGGCCTCAATATGTGGAACCGCAAATTTGATTGCTTCAGGGGTGCTTTCTCTATTTGCCTTATAATCTTCGAATAGTTCGGTCCTTTCTACACTACCGCCTTTATCGAAACAAACCGCCAGGTATTCAGGCTTTTCTTTTCGAATCAGATCAAGAAGGGAATTCATAAAACCCATAACTGCTGAAGTGTCTTCACCCTTCGAATTGATTCGAGGGTTTTTAATCAGGGCGTAATAACCTCTAAATATTAAGGCATAGGCATCGATAAGAAATAAACGTTTGTTGGGTGTATTCGACATGTTTTACTGAAATAAAAACGAGAAAGCAAGATAACCGATTTTAATGGTCCCCGCCCTCTTTTAGCTGTATTTTTGCCAAACACAATATCGTACATGGGCTATTTTGCATTTGTTTTTACCACCCTCTATTTAGGGCTTTCGATCTATCTTTTTTATCACTTGAGGAGAATGAAAATCTCAAAGGGTTTGTTCTGGTCCTTGGTTGTATTTTTTACAAGTAGTTTTTTGTTCGGAGCTGTTGTGAATTGGATAGAAATTCCACTTTCAAAGGTGATAGAATCGTGGTTTAGAGCTTTCATATTTGCCTGTTTTGTTGCTCTTTTAATGAGTACCCCGATTTTGCTTTTACGAGATATCGTAGGTGGAGTTAAAAAAGTCTATTTCCGGCTCACCTCTAAAGAAGAAACCTCGGTGAAAGCTTTTCGGTCGCGTAGGGATTTCTTATCTTCTGCGGCCGTTACCGTAGGAGCGGTACCCTTTACCTCCTTACTTGCTGGTATTGGAGGTAAATACAACTATAAAATTCATAATTACGAATTAACCTTCGCCAACCTTCCCAAAGCTTTTGACGGCTTCAAGGTGGTACAGCTATCTGATCTGCACCTAGGAAGCTTTGACGATTTAGATGCGGTTGCTGAAGGTTTAGATTTGGTCAATGAGCAGCAACCCGATTTATTGCTATTTACTGGTGACATGGTTAATAATAAATCTTTCGAAGCCGATCCTTTTATTTCGATGCTTGAAAAACTCAAGGCTCCGTATGGTAAATACAGTGTCTTGGGAAATCATGACTACGCTACTTATAATGATGATTTTGATTCTGAACAAGCACGTGCGGATGTTGAGTGTTTGATAGGTCTTCAAGAGCAGATGGGTTTTAGAAACTTGAGAAATGAATCTATTAAAATAACCTCTGGAGATGATTACTTTCAACTTGTTGGGGTAGAAAACTGGGGAACTGGACGGTTTTTAAAGGCCGGTGATTTAAACCGAGCTTCGAAGGGTTTGAATTCAGATGTATTTACGCTACTTATGTCTCATGATCCGTCACATTGGGAGGCTGAGGTAATTGGTCACAACCATCGTTTCGATTTAACGCTAAGCGGTCATACTCATGGATTTCAATATGGTATCGAAGTAGCAGGTATACAATGGAGTCCTTCTAAATTTCGTTATCCACAGTGGGCGGGTATGTATGAAAAGAATGAAAGGTTAATAAATGTCAATAGAGGTTTTGGATTTTTAGGTTATCCAGGAAGGTTTGGAATATGGCCTGAGATCACCGTAATTACCTTAAAATCTGCGTAGAAGAATGTTAGAATTTGCAATTTTACTAACTTGCAACTCCAATTAAACCTGATATGTCAAAATTTGGCGAGCTTATAGATCTTAGTGTCCCGGTGTTATTTAACTTCTACGCAGAGTGGAATGATGATTCTGTTGCCATGGCTCCCGTGCTCAACGACGTCGCAGCCGCATCGGGTGACCGCGCAAAAGTGATTAAAATAGATGTCGATAAGAATCAAGAATTAGCTCAAGCACTTCGTATTAAAAGTTTACCTACCCTTGTTATTTACAAGCGAGGTGAAATGGTGTGGCGACAGAGCGGAGAATTAGACGCTAATACGCTTCTTGGTATTCTAAACGAATACGTTTAATTCACTAAATAGTCTCCAGAGTTTTCGAGTACTTCAATTAGCTGTTCTAATTGAGTATTAAATTCGTCGGTATACGGGTCGATAAATTCGTTGTCTCCCATATCGCTTGATATATCGATAACTCTTCTACAAGCTTCTAAGTCTCTGTATATTTCCTCGATTCTAAGGTAACTTTCGTCAGCATCCAGACTCGCATAATATCTTAGGCGATCTAAGTAAATAGCTAATAGTTCTTTGCTTAGTTCCTGTGCTTTTTCGTCTCTTTGAATACTGTAATATCCTTGAATAAAAGGTTCGACAAAGGTGTAGAATTTAAAGGTGTTAATAGGCATTTTAGTTACTCCTAGGTCTAATACTTTTTCTGCCATTTCAAAGCTATCCTCAACAATGAGTTGCTCGGCTAATCGTGCAAGATTGCTTCTATAGGTGATTCCTTGCGCTCTGGTTTGAGTATCAATATAGATAGATCCATCCTCGCTGTTTCCCCAATCCCAGCTCATAACGATGTCATACATCAATTGGCTATCTATTCTACCAATATCGAACCCGCCGTTATCAGGTGTAAGGATAGGTACTAGTTTGAACACTAGGCCATCGAGCTGAAGATAATCTTTCATGAATAAGTACTCTGCAGAATCTAAACTTCCGCCAGAGAAATAGATCGGTCTTGACCAATCATTGGTATTTAAGATGTCTAGCATTAGTAATCGATTCTTAGCGAGAGCCGACTGTGGAAGATCAATATCGATATAGTCAACGATAAGCTCCGAGTCCTGAGGTTTAACGATTCCGCTTTTCAGAACCGCTTCTTTATTCACAGGCACTCTGATTTTATGGGTTGGATAATAAACAATATCCAACTGCTCAGGTTCAAATTGACTTAGGTCTGCTCCTTGCTTTTCTAAGAGGTAGCTAATCTTTGTTTCTTTTCGATCACTGCTTACCCAATTCATAAAATCAGCGAGTAACCAGCGTTCCTCTTGAATTTCAGGAACGGGCTGGTAGTAGAGTAAATCTCTTGTTCCGTAGCGATACTTTTGGTGGGTTAGTTGTGATGGGATAGGACTGCTTTCATACGCCTGACGCTTCATTTGATCGATGTACCAGTCAGTAGCTAGAAGACTTGAGTTTACGATTCGAACATCGGTTCGGTAACCTTCAATTTCTTGTAGATACCATAGAGGGAAGGTATCATTGTCTCCGATGGTAAATAATAGGGCATCTTGGTCTTCTGCACAGGAGTCTAAATAGGCTTTCGCAGTAGCTCTAGCAGTGTAGCGATTCGATCGGTCGTGGTCATCCCAATTCTCAAATGCCATAAGCAGGGGAATGAACATTAGAAGACTTCCCAGTACTAGCTGTTTTTGCGGATGCTGCACAAAGCCTTTTAGTCTCTCAAAGATCGCATAAGCGCCAAGTCCAATCCAAATACAGAAAATAAAGAAGGATCCAACGAGCGAATAATCTCTTTCTCGTGGTTGAAATAGGGTTGGATTCGTGTAGAATTGAATGGCTAGACCGGTAAACACAAAGAAAACCAGTAACGACCAAAAAGATTTCCAGTCTCTTTTGGCGTGAAAATAGACTCCGATTAACCCTAGAATTAAGGGTAGAAAGTAATAGGTGTTACGAGCTTTATTCTCTTTTAAATCTTTAGGCAGATTGTTTTGATTACCTAGACGAACACTGTCGATGAATGGTATTCCGCTCAACCATTCACCTTGTGCATTAAAACGTCCCTGTTCGTCAGAGGCTCTACCTGCAAAATTCCACATAAAATACCGCCAATACATGTACCCAAATTGGAAGTCGAATAGGTAGGTAAGGTTTTGTGCAATCGTCGGAGGTTTTATTTCAATATAGTCAGAGAAGTTCTTCAAGAAGTCTAGGTATTGTGCAGTTTCAATTTCTCCTTGAGTACTTCTCGTTTTAAACTCATTGACTGCTTTTCTCAGTTCCGTATTGCCTAGGTATTCGGGTCTGATAGAAAAGTCTAATCGACCGTAAAACTTCATATAGTTTTCGGCCGAAGATGGACTCCACATTCTTGGAAGAAGGCCAATGTGATCTGGATTGGGTCCTTGAATAGAACCCTTGTAGTTGTTTACAATTTCATAGCGACCCAGCTTGTGATTCTTTTCATACTTCGGTTTTCCGTCCTGATCTGGGCCAGCCGCAGCGAAATAATCTGAGAAGTACGAACCATAAAAAGGACTTTCTGGTGCCGGATATTGCTCGCGATTATAATAAGCCAGAAGCGCTCTAGCATCTTCAGGATTATTTTCATTTACTACAGTGCCTGCATTAGCACGTATAGGAAGCATGAGCCAAGTAGAGAGACCTAAAAAGAAAAAGAATACACTGTGTGTAAGTAAAGACCAGATGGGGTTACTTGCTTTATTCGAGTGCTTAATGGCATATAAGAATGCTGCAGTTAAAACAATACCGAGAAAAATACTTCCTGAATTAAAGGGTAATCCTATACTGTTTACCATGAAGATTTCTACGGCGCCAAACAGCTTCAATATATAGGTAAGTGAAAATTTGAATACCAAAAATAGTAGGGCTACCACACTGACGTGAGCAACGATAAAGTTTTTAACGGTAATCTGATGGTACTTCTTGAAATAAAAGAGTAGACCAATGGATGGAATCGCTAGGAATCCCATGAATTGAATTCCAAAGACCAATCCGACAACGAAACTTATGAGCAATACCCATCGATCAGCCTTTTCGTCTTTGAGTTCATCGGTCCATCGAATTCCTAAATAAAGTAGGAGGGCCATCATTAAACTAGCCATGGCGTAGACTTCGGTTTCAACGGCGTTAAACCAAAAGCTGTCTGAGAAACAAAGTGCGAGCGCTCCGATCGTACTCGCCGTTACCAGTTTTAATTCGTTAGCTTCTATTTCAGAATCTTTGATGATTCTTCGAATTAATCGATGAATGATTTGATAGGTAAGTGTAATGGTTAGGGCGCTAGAAAGTACCGACACCGAGTTAACCATGAGTGCTATCTTTTCTGGGTCACCAAAGGCGAAAAGTGAGGCAAATGCTCCAATGATTTGAAAAAGGGGGGCTCCGGGGGGGTGACCTACCTGTAATTTTGCAGAGGTTGCAATGTATTCCCCGGCATCCCAAAAACTAACAGTGGGTTCAACCGTAAGCCCATAAGTTAAAAGAGCAACCGTAAATACTAGCCATGCACCTATATTTTGATAGCTCATTTTCTTAATAATTTCCCTCATCGTAAAAAATCTTTTTGGAACGAAGACGAAATTACCATTTTTAATTTTTGCTAATTCTAAGAATATTCTAAATTTGCACCCTCGATTGAGTCTTGGCCTATGGTGTAATTGGTAACACAGCTGATTTTGGTTCAGTCGTTCAAGGTTCGAGTCCTTGTAGGCCAACCAGCTTTCTTCAAGCTTAGCTTGAATGTTTAGTAAGAGACATGAAGAGGGGACATTTGTCCCCTCTTTTATTAGGTAATATGGAATTTAAAGAACAAGTATTAACGCTTCTAAATCAAGCCTTTGAGAAAAGGCCAGATCTCTTTTTGATCGACTTTTCAATGGATGCCAAGAGCCACATTGAAATTATTATCGATGGAGACAAAGGGGTAAGTATTAATGACTGTGTAGAGATTTCTAGAGCTATCGAGCATCAATTAGATCGTGAAGTTCATGATTTCTCGTTGAGCGTTCAGTCTTCTGGGGCTACTGCACCACTTAAGTTGGCACGTCAATATCCGCAGCATAAGGGAAGAACGTTGAAAGTGAAGTCTGAGGGTTCTGAATTTAAAGGAAAATTGATCGAGGTAACCGATAATGAAATTACCTTAGAATGGAGTGAAAGAGTTCCTAAAGAGGTAGGTAAAGGAAAACATACAGTGGTTCGAAAAGAAACCATTGCTTATAATATTATTGATCAAGCACAAATTGTGTTAACGTTTTAATCGCTAATTATGGAGAATTTAGCACTTATTGAGTCGTTTTCTGAGTTCAAAGACGACAAGTTCATCGACAGAGTAACCCTTATGGCTATTCTTGAAGAAGTGTTTAGAAACGCTTTAAAGAGAAAGTTTGGATCGGATGATAACTTTGACATCATTATCAACCCAGACAAAGGTGACTTAGAGATTTGGAGAAACCGAATCGTAGTTGAGGATGATATGGTTGAGGATGAGAACGAGCAGATTTCATTGTCTGAAGCTCGTAAAATCGAGCCTGACTTTGAGGTAGGTGAGGATGTATCTGAAGAGGTGAAGCTTATCGATCTTGGAAGACGTTCGATCTTAGCGCTACGCCAAAACTTGGTTGCTAAGATTCAAGAGCACGATAATACTACCATCTACAAACAATTCAAGGATCTTGAAGGTGAGATTTACACTGCAGAGGTGCACCATATTCGCCATAAAGCGGTCATCTTATTAGATGATGAAGGCAATGAGCTCATCTTACCGAAGGATCGTCAAATCCCTTCTGACTTCTTTAGAAAAGGGGATAATGTTCGCGGAATTATCGAAAGCGTTGAGCTTAAAGGAGTAAAGCCTGCAATTATTTTATCTAGAACTTCTCCCAAGTTCCTAGAGCAGCTCTTTCACCAAGAGATTCCTGAGGTTTTCGACGGCTTGATTACCATTAAAAAAGTAGTTCGTATCCCTGGAGAAAAGGCAAAAGTGGCCGTAGATTCTTATGACGATCGTATTGATCCAGTAGGTGCATGTGTGGGAATGAAAGGTTCTCGTATTCATGGTATTGTGAGAGAGCTAGGAAACGAGAATATCGATGTAATTAATTGGACCAATAATAAGCAGCTCCTTGTTACACGCGCATTAAGCCCAGCTCGTGTAAGTTCGGTTAAGCTGAATGATGAAGATATGACTGCTCAAGTTTATCTTAAGCCTGAAGAAGTTTCTAAAGCAATTGGGCGCAGTGGTCATAACATTAGACTAGCTGGTCAACTTACAGGTTATGAAATTGATGTATTTAGAGAAGGAGTTGAGGAAGATGTAGAGTTAACTGAATTCTCTGATGAAATCGATGCGTGGATCATTCAAGAATTCAAGAAGATCGGTCTAGATACAGCTAGAAGTGTATTAGAATTAGATATTGAAGATCTTATTAAACGCACCGACCTTGAAGAGGAAACTGTTCAAGAAGTCGTTAAAATACTAAAAGCAGAGTTTGAGGACTAACCTCTTATATTTGTAAACCCGACCCCTAAAAAGGTAATAGCATTATTTATGTCTGAAGAAAAGACCATTAGAATTAATAAAGTACTCCGAGAACTTAATATTTCTCTCGATCGTGCTGTGGAGCATTTGAAAGAGAAGGGACATGAGATCGAAGCTCGTCCTACTACCAAAATTAGTACTGTGGAGTACCAAGTTTTGCTCGATGAGTTTCAGACGGATATGTCTAAGAAAGTTGCTTCTATCGAGGTAGGGGAAGAGAAGAGAAAAGAAAAAGAAGCGCTACTTCAGCAAATTGAAAAAGAGCAGGAGGAGAAAAAGGCAATCAAAGAAAAGGAGCCAACTGTTATTAGAGGGAAAGCCGCGCTTTCTGGCCCTAAAACGGTGGGTAAGATTGATTTAAATCCCAAGGCAGAAGTTGCCGCAGAGCCTGAGAAGGTGGAAGAAAAGGAAAAGGCACCCCTTGTAGAAGAGGTTAAAGAGCCTGTAAAAGAAGAGCAACCGGTCGAGGTAAAAAAGGTTGCAGCGGCCAAAGCACCTAAAAAAGAAGAGGTTCAAGAAGAAAAGCCTGCGGCAGAAGCGGAGGGTGGTCAAATAAAAACTCAATACCAGACCTTATCAGGGCCTAAGATTGTAGGTGCTAAGATTGATCTGACTCAGTTTGAAAAGAAAAAGAAGCCTGCAGAGTCAAATACTGATAATGATCGCAAGCGTAAGCGTAAGAGAATTGTTAGCGATAAGAATGCACCCAAAGGTGGAAATAAAAAAGGAGGAAGAAATCAACCTCAAGTTCAACGTGCCGAACCCACTGAAGAAGAGGTTCAAAGACAGGTTCGAGAAACCTTAGAAAAGCTTCAAGGGAAGTCTTCTAAAGGTAAAGGGGCGCGTTATAGAAAAGAAAAGAGAGATCTTCACGAGCAACAAAGAGAGCGCGAGCAAGAACAGCAAGAGCTTGAAAGCAAGGTTCTTAAAGTGACAGAGTTTGTTACTGTAAATGAGGTTGCTACCATGATGGATGTGTCTTCAACTCAAGTAATTTCTGCATGTATGTCGTTAGGAATCATGGTTACCATGAATCAGAGATTGGATGCTGAAACTTTAACGATCGTTGCTGATGAATTCGGCTATCAAGTGGAGTTCATGCAAGCAGAGCTTGAAGAGACGGTAATAGAGGAAATCACAGATAGCGAAGACGAGCTTCAGCCTAGAGCACCGATTGTTACGGTGATGGGTCACGTAGATCACGGTAAAACTTCGTTACTTGACTATATCAGAAAAGAGAATGTAATCGCTGGTGAGAGTGGGGGAATTACTCAACACATCGGCGCTTACGGTGTAACCCTTGAAAGCGGTCAGAAAATATCGTTTTTAGATACCCCTGGTCACGAAGCCTTTACGGCGATGCGTGCAAGAGGTGCACAGGTTACAGATATTGCGATTATCGTTGTAGCGGCAGATGATGATATCATGCCTCAGACGAAAGAAGCTATTGCCCACGCACAAGCTGCTGGAGTACCTATGATATTTGCGATTAACAAAATAGACCGTCCGACCGCTAATCCGGATAAGATTAAAGAAGGTCTTGCTGCCATGAATCTTTTAGTAGAAGACTGGGGTGGTAAAATTCAATCTCATGATATCTCGGCTAAAACAGGTCAGGGAGTTAATGAGCTTCTTGAAAAGGTTCTTTTAGAAGCTGAGCTTTTAGAACTGAAGGCGAATCCGAATCGCGAGGCTTCGGGTACAGTGGTTGAGGCTTTCCTAGACAAGGGTAGAGGTTATGTGTCTACCGTACTTGTACAAAATGGAACCCTCCGAATCGGAGATTATGTTTTGGCGGGAACCTCGAGTGGTAAGATACGTGCTATGCAAGATGAGCGTGGTAAAAATATTAAAGAATCAGGTCCTGCTACACCGATATCCATCTTAGGACTCGATGGAGCTCCTCAGGCTGGTGATCGTTTTAATGTGTTAAAGGATGAGCGTGAAGCGAAGCAAATTGCTCAGAAGCGATCTCAGTTACAAAGAGAGCAAAGTGTTCGAGCTCAACGTCAACTTACTTTAGATGAGATTGGTAGACGTATTGCTGTTGGAGATTTCCAAGAACTTAACATTATCCTTAAAGGTGACGTAGATGGTTCGGTTGAGGCTCTAACTGATTCGTTCCAGAAACTTTCGACCGAGGAAATTCAAGTGAACATCATACACAAAGGTGTTGGTGCTATTACCGAGTCTGATGTGTTACTTGCAAGTGCTTCATCAGCGGTAGTGATTGGATTTAACGTACGCCCTATGGCTAATGCTCGTGCAGTAGCTGAGAAGGAAGAAGTCGATATCCGCACTTACTCAATTATCTACGATGCTATTGATGATATAAAGAAGGCAATGGAGGGTATGTTGAGTCCTGAAATGAAAGAAGAAGTTACCGGTACTGCAGAAATTCGTGAAACCTTCAAGATTTCTAAGATTGGAACCATTGCAGGTTGTATGGTTCTTTCAGGGAAAATCTTCAGAAACTCTAAGATTCGTGTAATTCGTGATGGGGTTGTAGTCTTCGATGGTGAACTCACTTCGCTTAAACGATTCAAGGACGACGTTAAAGAAGTTTCAAAGGGTTATGATTGTGGTCTTCAGGTGAAGAATTACAACGACATTAGAGTTGACGATCAGATTGAAGCTTACCAAGAAGTAGCGGTTCAGAAAAAACTTTAATTGTTTTTCCCGGGCTCTAAAATCATGATCCCTCTAAAATAAGGACGAAGCCTCTTTGAGGCTTTTTCTGTTTCTAGACGTGTTCTAAAGTGTTCTAGGCGAAGACGATAGGTAGGCGAATTGAAAGAGAGTTTTAGTGGATGTTTTTGATGAAAGATCGTATCCTTAACAAATAGAGCGTTATAGCGTTCTTTTAATTTCTCCATCTCGGCAAGTGACCCGAAACCTAATTGAATTTGGTAGTCACCCTTTTCAACTTTCATTAGCCTGAAAATATTACTCAACTGTGAAATACTGACTTCGCTGGATGGGATAGAGTCTACATCTAATTGTTTTATTTGGGAGTAACCGAATGAGATGGTTAAAATACTAATAATAAGACAGTTAAAAAGGTTATTTTTCATTGCTTTATTGCTGTTTCCTCTATTGCCTCCGCAAGGTAATCAATTCCTGTAGGACAAAACCTTTATTTAGAACGATTACAAATTACAAGAACCTCAAACTTAACTTTTTTAATACCCCCTTCAGTATTATTTTTGTGCCAATTTGAGACGATTATGCCGTTAATCAAAACGGTTATTTTTGCATAACTAAGTTATATGAAAGGATTTCCTAACCTCCTAAAACAAGCACTTCTCTCATTAGTGCTTGTTGTTAGTGCTACTTCTCTCTCTTTTGGGCAAGATGGTGGTGACCCGACAAAGGGTAAGCAATTGTTCAATCAAAATTGTGCTGCTTGTCACGCCCTAAACCGCAAAATGACAGGACCTGCTTTAGCAAACGTTGAATCTCGACTTATTGAAGATGAAGGTCTTGATCGTGAATGGTTGTATGCGTGGATTAAAAACAGTTCTGGGGTTATTAATTCTGGAGACGATTACGCTAATCGTATCTACAACGAATACAATAAAGCGGCAATGACTGCTTTTCCTACTTTATCGAATGAGGATATTGATAATATTTTAGCTTATACGGCTGCTCCACCTCCGGCGCCCGTTGTTTCTGCTGCTACTGCTACTGCGGCCGCCTCCTCGTCAGAAGGAAACGGTGCAAACAGTGACTTAGTTCTTGCGGTTCTGTCATTTGTCTTGTTGGTTCTCGTTGCGATGCTTGTTTTAGTTAATCGAACACTTCGTCAAATTGCATTTGCTAATGGTATTGATGTTGAAAAGGAAAAAGTGCAACGCTTACCATTATGGAAGGCTTTTGCACAAAATCAATTCTTGGTATTTGTTTCGGTTGTAATTCTTCTTCTAAGTAGCGCCTATTTTGCGTATGCATATATGATGCAAGTAGGGATTGATCAAGGATACGCTCCAGTTCAACCCATCCATTATTCACATAAGATTCACGCTGGAGATAATAAAATTGAATGTACTTACTGCCACAGTTCTGCAAGAGTTTCTAAGCATTCGGGAATTCCTTCGTTAAACGTGTGTATGAATTGTCACAAGTCGATCTATGAGTACACGGGTAATCCTGAAGGTCCTTCAGCTGAAGATCTAGCGAATGGTTACACGAATGAATTCTATACAGGAGAGATTAAGAAGTTATACAAGGCAGTAGGTTGGGATGAAGAAAACCAACGTTATACAGGAGAAAGCTATCCTGTAGAATGGGTTCGTATACACAATCTTCCAGACTTCGTTTACTTTAACCACTCTCAGCACTACAGTGTTGCAGGTGTTGAATGTCAAACTTGTCACGGTCCTGTTGAAGAAATGGAAGTAATGTATCAATATGCACCGCTTACGATGGGATGGTGTATTAATTGTCACCGTGAAACTAACGTTCAACTTACTTCGAATCCTTATTACGAAAAGATTCACGAAGAATTGTCTAAAAAATATGGGGTCGATGAGCTAACCGCAGCTCAAATGGGTGGCCTTGAATGTGGTAAGTGCCACTATTAATCTGGAATTCTACAATTTATGGCATCACATAAACAATATTGGAAAAGTGAAGCGGAGCTTACAAACGACCCTGTGGTTGAACAATTAGCTCAAAACGAATTCACCGAAACGTTACCTGTAAATGATTTCTTTGAACAAGAATCGTCATTGAAGGATTCTCAATCTTCACGTAGAGATTTTCTTAAGTTTTTAGGTTTTAGTACTGCAGCTGCAACACTTGCCGCTTGCGAAGGGCCTGTTAAGAAATCAATTCCTTACGTTATTCAACCAGACGAAATCGTACCTGGTGTTGCAAATTATTATGCAACAACGATAGCAGATGGTTATGACTTTGCAAGTGTCTTAGTAAAGACTCGTGAAGGTCGTCCTATTAAGATTGAGAATAATGATCGTGCTACTCTTTTCGGAGGAGCTAATGCTCGTGTTCAAGCATCTGTCTTAAACCTTTACGACAAGAATAGATTACAGGGTCCTGAGGCTTCTGGATCTGCGATTTCTTGGAGTGATTTAGACGCAGCTGTTATTGCAAGATTAGAAAGCGCGAAGAGCACAGGAAAAAAAGTGGTAGTTCTTTCAGGTACTAAGGCCAGCCCTTCGTACTCAAATGCCATTGAAGCTTTAAAAGCTAAGTATCCTAATGTTGAGTATCATACCTATGATGCTATTTCATCGGCTTCTGCTCTAGATGCTTTTGAACAAGCCTATGGCGAAAGAGCCTTGGCTGATTATAACCTTTCTTCTGCGGATATCATCGTATCGTTTGATGCTGATTTCTTGGGTGATTGGCAAGGTGGTGGTTATTCTAAAGGATATGCAAAAAATCGTGTGCCTCATCACGGACACATGTCGCATCATGTACAATTAGAGTCTAACATGACTTTAAGTGGGGCTAATGCTGATAAACGTGTACCTCTAACAACGGTAGAGCAAAAGAGAGCGCTTGCCGCATTATATAATGCGCTTAAGGGAGTTTCAGCATCAGAATCAAGTACCGTAATCGCTGGTCATGTTAACGCGATGGCTCAAAAACTTAAAGCTGCTGGTTCTAAAGCGGTTGTTCTTTGCGGTATTGATGATAAGGATGCACAACTGATCACGCTAGCTATTAATGAATTGCTGAAAAGTGATGCTTTTGATGTTGCTCAACCAAAATATGTTCGTTCAGCTTCGGTTTCTGTTCTTGAAGATATAATTGCTGCCGCTAATAAAAATGAAGTTGCAGCCATCTTAATCGATGGTGTTAACCCACTATACAGTGCTCCTAATGCAGAAGCTTTTTCTTCTGCCTTAGGGCAAATCGGTTTTTCTGTAACCTCTTCTTTCTCATTAACTGAAACTGCAGCTGCTTCTACTTTTGTTGCATCTGCTTCTCATTTCCTTGAATCATGGGGTGATGTTGAGATTAAGAAAGGTCATTATGGAATTACTCAGCCGGTGATTCGAAATCTTTTTGACACTCGTCAATTTGAACAATCATTGCTAGTTTGGGCAGGAGTTTCTGAAACCTATCACGATTTTATTCAAAAGAACTGGAGAAGTACTGTTTTAAACGGTAGTTCATGGAGTCAAGCGGTTCAAGATGGAGTTTTCTACAGCTCTTCTACAGACTCTGGTAACTTCGGAATCAGCGAAGGTGATTTACAATTGTCTTCGAATAAACTTTCTTCTTCATCTTCAAATGGTGTTGAATTAGTGCTTTATGCAAAAACCGGAATGGGTGACGGTCAAATGGCTAACAACCCTTGGTTACAAGAATTCCCAGATCCTATTTCAAGAGCATCATGGGATAACTACTTGACCATCTCTAAGGCTGATGCATTAGCCTACGGTTTTGAAAATATTAATGTTGCCAACGGTGGTCTTGATGGTAGCTATTCTACGCTAAAGGTTGGTGATGTAACTTTAAATAGAGTGCCTGTTCTTATTCAGCCAGGTCAGGCTAAAGGTACGGTTGGTTTGGCACTAGGTTACGGTCGTAAATCAGGGATTCAAGAAGAAATGCAAACCGGAGTGAATGCTTATTCACTGTACCTTGGTCAATCTAAAGTACAATCGGTTACCCTAGAAAAGGAACGCGGAATGCACGAATTTGCATGCGTTCAGCTTCATAAAACCTTAATGGGTCGTGGTGATATTATCAAAGAAACTACCCTAGAGGATTTTATTAGCAAGCCTTCAGAAGAATGGAATCCTACTCCAATGGTGTCTTTAGATCACCAAGAAGTTCCAGCAACTTCTGTAGATCTTTGGGAATCATTTGATCGTACAGTAGGTCATCACTTCAATCTATCGATTGATCTTAATTCATGTACAGGATGTGGTGCTTGTGTTATTGCATGTCACGCCGAAAATAATGTACCCGTTGTTGGTAAACATGAAATAAGAGTTTCAAGAGATATGCACTGGTTGCGTATTGATAGATATTATTCTTCAGAGGAAACTTTTGCTCAGGATACTGAGAAGAAAGAGAATCTAGATGGTTTATTTGGTGATAACGGTAGTCTAAGTGGATTTGGATCTATGGAAGATCCTTCAGAAAATCCTCAAGTAGCCTTCCAACCAGTAATGTGTCAGCACTGTAATCATGCCCCTTGTGAAACGGTATGCCCTGTTGCTGCTACTTCACACTCGCGTCAAGGTCAGAACCATATGGCATACAACCGTTGTATCGGTACAAGATATTGTGCAAACAACTGTCCTTATAAAGTGCGTCGCTTTAACTGGTTCTTATACAACCAAAATGATGAGTTTGATTTCCACATGAACAATGACCTTGGTCGTATGGTTCTTAACCCAGATGTGAATGTTCGTTCTAGAGGGGTGATGGAAAAATGCTCAATGTGTATTCAACGCACCCAGAAGACTATACTAGATGCTAAAGCTGAAGGACGCTTAATTAAGGATGGTGAATTCCAGACGGCTTGTTCTGCGGCTTGTGACACAGGTGCTTTAGTGTTTGGTGATATTAACGACAAAGAAAGTCGTATTGCTAAACTTAAAGAGAGTGAGCGTATGTACCATCTATTAGAACATGTAGGTACTCAGCCTAATGTGTTCTATCATGTCAAAGTAAGAAATACCGAAAAGGCCTAATCATTAATAATACAATCTATTATGGCATCGCATTATGAAGCTCCGATACGTAAACCGCTAGTAACTGGCTCAAAAAGTTACAGCGATGTATCGAATGATATTGCTCGACCTGTTGAGGGAAAGGCAAATAAACAATGGTGGATCGTTTTCTCCATTGCACTTGTAGCCTTTTTATGGGGTTTAGGATCGATTATTTACACCATTGCTACTGGTATTGGTGTTTGGGGTCTTAACAAGACAGTAAACTGGGCTTGGGATATCACCAACTTCGTTTGGTGGGTAGGTATTGGTCACGCGGGAACTCTTATTTCTGCGGTACTTCTTCTATTTAGACAGAAGTGGCGTATGGCAATTAATCGTTCGGCTGAAGCGATGACTATTTTCTCGGTAGTTCAAGCAGGTTTATTTCCAATTATTCACATGGGTAGACCTTGGTTAGCTTTCTGGGTACTACCAATTCCTAACCAATACGGATCATTATGGGTGAACTTTAATTCACCTCTATTATGGGACGTATTTGCGATTTCAACTTATTTATCGGTTTCTCTTGTATTCTGGTGGACAGGATTACTTCCTGACTTCGCAATGATTAGAGACCGTGCCGTTCGTCCATTTCAAAAGAAAATCTACAGCCTTTTAAGTTTCGGATGGACAGGTAGAGCTAAAGATTGGCAACGTTTTGAAGAGGTTTCTTTAGTACTTGCAGGTCTTGCTACCCCACTAGTACTATCGGTACACACGATTGTATCGTTTGACTTTGCTACCTCGGTAATTCCTGGATGGCATACTACTATTTTCCCACCTTATTTCGTAGCAGGTGCTATTTTCTCTGGATTTGCTATGGTAAATACGCTTCTGATCATCATGCGAAAAGTAGTAGGCTTTGAGGACTATATCACACTTCAACATATTGAACTTATGAATATTGTAATCATGATTACGGGTTCGATTGTTGGTTGTGCTTATATCACTGAGCTTTTCATTGCTTGGTATTCTGGAGTCGAGTATGAGCAATATGCGTTTTTAAATCGTGCTACAGGACCTTACGCTTGGGCGTATTGGTCAATGATGACTTGTAATGTATTTTCTCCACAGTTCATGTGGTTCAAAAAGCTAAGAACGAGTATCATGTTCTCATTCTTTATTTCAATTGTGGTAAACATCGGTATGTGGTTCGAGCGTTTCGTAATTATTGTTACCTCTCTTCACCGTGATTATCTTCCCTCTTCATGGACGATGTTCTCACCAACCTTTGTCGATATTGGAATATTCATTGGAACGATTGGTTTCTTCTTTGTTTTATTCCTTCTTTACTCAAGAACCTTCCCAGTAATTGCACAGGCAGAGGTTAAGTCTATCTTGAAGTCTTCTGCAGACAACTACAAGGCACTTCGTGCTGAAGGGAAGCCTTTATATAAAATGCCTCCTAGAGGTAAAGTAACCACTTACGAAGTGGAAGAATCTAACACTAACTCAACCACCGATCACTAATATGGCATCAAAAGTTTTTAGAGCGCTTTATACTGATGACGACATTCTGATGAATGCTGTCAAACAGGTTCGTGGCCAAAAGTATCATATTGAAGAGGTATATACCCCTTTTCCAGTACACGGGCTAGATAAAGCCTTGGGTCTTGAAGATAGCCGTATTTCTATGGCTGCCTTCCTATACGGAGTACTAGGTTTAACTGTAGCGGTGACCATGATGAATTACATCATGATCGAAGACTGGCCACAGGATATCGGAGGTAAACCAAGTTTTACTTTTTTACAGAATTTACCAGCATTCATTCCGGTGATGTTCGAGATGACAGTTTTCTTTGCTGCTCACCTTATGGTAATTACTTTTTACTTGAGAAGTCGCATGTGGCCTTTCAAGAAAGCTGAAAACCCGAATCCTAGAACTACTAGTGATATCTTCTTAATGGAGGTAGCTGTTAAGTCAGAACAGGAAGAGGCATTAACCGAACTTTTACTTGATACCGGGGCCATTGAGGTTCAGGTTCCTAAAGCTTAATACATGAAGTCAGTTTTATCTAAAATTACGCTCATAGCGCTAGCTTTTACTGCTGTGTCTTGCTTCGATAAGAGCAAGCCTAATTTTCAATATTTCCCTAACATGTATGAGTCAGTGGGTTATGAAACTTACGGTGAAGCATCGATCCTTCCTGAGAATACTGCGGCTCTATTACCTGCTGAAGGAACCATTCCTAGAGGTTGGTTGCCTTACGAATTTGACAATACACTTGAAGGTAAAGAGCTTGCTAGAGAGGACAAGAGTCCACTTCTTGCTGAAGAAAGAGAAAGTGATCTTGCTAAGGGAAAAGAACTTTACAATGTTTACTGTGCTATTTGTCACGGAACCAAAGGTGATGGTCAAGGTACTCTAGTAAAACGTGAGAAAATTTTGGGTGTACCTACTTACGCAGATGCCGCTCGTAACATTACTATCGGAAGCACCTACCACACCATTTATTACGGTCTTAACTCAATGGGTTCTTATGCAGCTCAATTAAGCAGTGAAGAAGAGATATGGCAGATTTCTGCTTATGTAATGGAATTAAAAAAGGACCTAACTAAATAAGTAAAATAGTATGTATCAGTTTTCACAACGATTTAAGATAACTACCCTTATACTTATGGGGTTAGGGCTTTTAGGCCTAGGTTATGGTTTTATGAGTGCTCCTTCGACCATTGAAGAGGCTAAAGCTATGATGGCATCTCATGAAGGCGGACATGGTGAAGAACATGGAAGTGCTGACCATCCGACCTTAGCTGAAGCTCATCATGGTAATGCAGATTCACATCACGAGTCTAATTCAGAAGCTTCGCATTCTGAAGATCATGGTGATTCAATGAATCATGATGCTCATGCGGCTGAAGCTGAGGATCACGGTTCGTCACACGACCAGCATGTTTTAGATCAAATGAAAAACAGACCTTGGTCTGCTTTTTATGTAAGTGCATTATTTTCTTTCCTTATAGCTTTAGGAGTTTTAGCTTTTTACGCTATTAACCGTGCTGCACAAGCGGGTTGGTCACCACTATTATTCAGAGTTATGGAGGGAATTACTTCGTATCTCATCCCTGGAGGAATCATTTTATTTACCTTCTTTGTTTTATCAGGTTTACATATGAATCACCTGTTCGTTTGGATGGATGCCGATGTTGTAGCTCATGATCAATTGATTCAAAATAAGAGTGGGTATTTAAATACTCCTTTTTTCCTTGTTCGTGCAGCCATTTATATCGGGGGATGGATCGCTTACAGACAATACTCTAGAAAACTTTCACTAGCTGAGGAGACTGCTTCAGACAATAAGTCCTTTGTTACCAACTTCAAGTTAGCGGCTGGTTTTTTAGCTTTTTTCTTGGTGTCTGAGTCAATGATGTCTTGGGACTGGATTATGAGTGTTGATCCGCACTGGTTTAGTACACTATTCGGATGGTATGTATTCGCGAGTTTCTTTGTTTCAGGGATTACTGTAATTGCTTTATTTACGCTTTACTTGAAGTCTAAAGGACTTCTTGAGTCAGTGAATAATTCACACATTCACGATCTAGCAAAGTTCATGTTCGGTATTAGTATCTTCTGGACTTACTTATGGTTTAGCCAGTTCATGCTAATCTGGTATGCCGATATCCCAGAGGAGGTAACTTACTATGTGATGCGATTTGAGGCCTACAAGGTTCCTTTTTTAGGTATGTTGGCTCTAAATTTCATTTTCCCATTATTAGTGATTATGAGAAGTGACTATAAACGTATTCCATGGTTTGTTCAAACAGTTGGAATCGTTATTCTTACTGGTCACTATTTTGACTTTTATAATATGATCATGCCTGGTACTGTTGGAGCTCATTGGTCTTTCGGTATCCCTGAATTAGGTGGAATTTTATTCTTTACTGGGCTATTTCTTTACGTAGTAGCTACCGCTCTTACTAAGGTTGCTGTTGAGCCTAAAGGAAATGCACTTGTAGAAGAGAGTAAACATTTTCACTATTAATAAAGACGTTAGTTAATAAATATGACAACACCATTAATTCTAGCAGTTTTAGTTCTTGTTGCAATTGCAGTTTGGCAATTAGCTAAGATTTTCGAACTATCGCAATTAACAACAGGTAAAAAGTCGGATGCTACTATCGCCGATGATGAGGATAATAAGTACAACGGTTACTTACTATTTGCCTTCCTAGTTTTCATCTACGGAATCACCATTTTTAGTTTCTCGAAGTACGGAAAAATGGTTTTGCCTATGCCTGCTTCAGAACACGGAGTAGACTATGATCGTTTAATGTGGATTTCTTTTGCGATCATCTTTATAGTTCAGACCATTACTCAGTTTTTACTTCATTATTTCGGATATAAATATCGTGGTGCTAAAGGTAAAAAGGCACTCTTTTATGCCGACAATGATAAACTAGAGCTTATATGGACGATTATTCCTGTTATCACCCTTGCTGCTCTTATCCTTTATGGGCTTTATTCATGGACCAATATTATGGATATCAATGATGAAGGAGATCCATTAGTTGTTGAGCTTTATGCGCAACAATTTAATTGGACTGCTCGTTACGGGGGTGAGGATAATGTTCTTGGGGATGCTAGCACACGACTTATTGATATTGATAAAGCCAACATCTTAGGTATTGATGAATCTGATCCAAATGCAGTAGACGATATCATTGTTAAAGAATTACACTTGCCAGTAGGGCGTAAAGTTAACTTCTACATGCGTTCTCAGGATGTGCTTCACTCAGCTTACATGCCACATTTTAGAGCACAGATGAACTGTGTTCCGGGTATGGTTACTCAGTTTTCTTTCACTCCTACTATCACAACTGAAGAGATGCGTCTACAGCCTGAAATTATCGATAAGGTGAAGAGAACAAACAAAATTCGCGCTGAACGTGCAGCAGCTGGTGAGGAGAACAGCGACCCTTGGGAATTTGATTATGTTCTTTTATGCAATAAGATTTGTGGTAAGTCTCATTACAACATGCAGATGAAAATTATTGTAGAGTCAGAAGAAGATTTTCAGAAGTGGCTAGACTCTCAAAAAACCTTTAGTGAAACTGTTATCGCAGTTCCCTAAATTTGTAACGAAAAAGAAAATTTAAAAGTTTAAATAAGGTAGTATTATGGCTCACGAGGCAGAACACCATCACAAAGAAACCTTTATCACCAAGTATATTTTTAGCCAGGATCACAAGATGATCGCTAAGCAATACTTGATCACTGGATTAATCATGGGTTTCATTGGAATCGCAATGTCCCTTTTATTCCGCATGCAATTGGCATGGCCAGGAGAAGCTTCTCCTGTTTTTAAAGCGCTTCTAGGTAAGTGGGCGCCTGATGGAGTAATGGACGCTGATATATATTTAGCGTTAGTAACGATTCACGGCACCATCATGGTATTCTTCGTACTAACCGCTGGTTTAAGTGGTACGTTCTCGAACCTACTTATTCCACTGCAGATAGGTGCTCGAGATATGGCTTCAGGATTTCTGAATATGGTTTCTTACTGGTTATTCTTTATTTCTTGCGCAATCATGTTAGTTTCTTTATTTGCGGAGGCTGGTCCTGCCGCTGCAGGATGGACGGTTTATCCACCACTTTCAGCGCTTCCACAAGCTCAGTCGGGCTCAGGTTTAGGAATGACCCTCTGGTTAGTTTCAATGGCTATCTTTATTGCTTCTTCACTTTTAGGATCTTTAAATTACATCGTTACGGTTTTAAATCTAAGAACTAAGGGGATGACCATGACTCGTCTTCCACTTACGATTTGGGCATTCTTTGTAACTGCCATTATTGGGGTTGTTTCTTTCCCAGTACTACTTTCAGCTGCGTTATTACTGCTTATGGACCGTAGTTTTGGGACCTCTTTCTTCCTGTCAGATATTTTTATTCAAGGTGAGGTGTTGCACTACCAAGGCGGTTCACCGGTTCTTTATGAGCACCTTTTTTGGTTCTTAGGCCACCCTGAGGTTTACATCGTATTATTACCAGCTTTGGGTATTACTTCAGAAGTAATGTCTACGAATGCTCGTAAGCCGATCTTCGGATATCGTGCAATGATTGCATCTATTTTAGGTATTGCTTTTCTTTCTACGATCGTATGGGGTCACCACATGTTCATTTCAGGGATGAACCCGTTCCTTGGTTCGGTATTTACCTTTACTACACTTCTTATCGCTATTCCATCGGCTGTTAAGGCATTCAACTATATTACCACCCTTTGGAAGGGTAATCTTCAGTTGAATCCTGGTATGCTGTTTTCAATTGGTTTAGTGTCTACATTCATTACTGGTGGTCTTACAGGAATTATCTTAGGTGATAGTACTCTTGATATTAATGTTCACGACACTTATTTCGTGGTTGCTCACTTCCACTTAGTGATGGGTATTTCTGCACTTTATGGTCTATTTGCCGGAGTATACCACTGGTTCCCGAAAATGTTCCAAGGTCGAATGATGAATAAGAATTTAGGTTATATCCACTTTTGGGTAACCGCGGTTGCTTCTTACGGAGTATTCTTCCCAATGCACTTTGTGGGAATGGCAGGTGTTCCAAGAAGATATTATCAAAATACTGCATTCCCAATGTTTGACGAGTTGACAGACGTTCAAATTTTAATGACCGTCTTTGCACTCATCGCAGCAGCTGCTCAATTGGTATTTGTATATAACTTCATTTACAGCATTTTCTATGGTAAGAAAGGTTCACAAAACCCATGGAATTCAAATACGCTCGAGTGGACTGCTCCATTAGAGCACATCCATGGTAACTGGCCAGGTGCTATCCCTGAGGTTCACCGTTGGTCATATGACTACAGTAAGACCTATGAGGATGGTTCGTATATCATAGAAGGACAGGATTTCGTTCCTCAGCATATTCCAATGCAACCAAACGAAGAAGAATTGAATCATTAAGATTAACTAGTTTCCTAAAAATGAAGCCCTGCAGATGCAGGGCTTTTTTTATGAGGATTGCCTACCTTTAAATAAAGCTTTGAATATGAATGAGAACTTAGATGCTACCGGAGCGCATTTCGGAAAAGAAGAGTTTGATATCGAGCGCGCTCTGAGACCTAAGGGCTTCGATGATTTTGCGGGTCAGGAATCAGTTCTTGAGAATTTAAAAATATTTGTGGAGGCTGCTAACCTTCGAGAAGAGGCACTTGACCACACCTTACTTCACGGTCCTCCTGGGCTAGGAAAGACTACTCTTGCTCATATTTTAGCGAATGAGTTAGATGTGAATATTAAAATCACCTCGGGTCCAGTTTTAGATAAACCCGGTGATTTAGCAGGCCTTCTTACCAATCTAGAGGAGCGGGATGTATTGTTTATCGATGAGATTCATCGATTGAGTCCGGTAGTAGAGGAGTATCTATATTCTGCTATGGAAGATTACAAGATCGATATCATGATTGAGACAGGGCCAAATGCTCGCTCAGTTCAGATTCATCTAAAGCCATTTACCTTAATTGGAGCCACTACACGTTCGGGCCTGTTAACCGCTCCTATGCGCGCCCGATTCGGTATTCAGTCTCGACTCTCGTATTATAGTACCGAGTTATTATCGACGATTGCCTTACGCAGCGCTGAAATTTTACGTGTTCCTATGGATGAAAATGCGGCTATTGAGATTGCGGGAAGAAGTAGGGGTACTCCAAGAATTTGTAATGCCTTATTGCGTCGTGTTCGAGATTTTGCACAAATTAAAGGAAATGGATCGATCGATATAGAGATTGCTCGATTCGGGCTAAAAGCACTCAATGTAGATGCTCATGGTCTAGACGAGATGGATAATAAAATACTATCCACACTTATCGATAAGTTTGGTGGAGGCCCTGTTGGTATCAATACTTTAGCTACTGCAGTTTCAGAAAATCCTGAAACACTAGAAGAAGTTTATGAGCCCTTCTTGATTCAGCAAGGTTTTCTGGTTAGAACCCCGAGAGGGCGAGAGGCTACACCTTTAGCGTATTCACATTTAGGAAAGACCAAATCTTCAAATCAGAAGGGACTGTTTGAATAAAGATGCAAAAGGATGAGAAACTACATAGACGTTCTCTTTTTCTAAAAGAGGTAGCTCAGCGTCACGGGTTTCTATCTTCTGGTATCGCAAAAGCTGGGTTTCTTGAAGAAGATGCTCCTCGATTAGAATCTTGGCTAAATAAGGGTTATCATGGTCAGATGACCTACATGGAACGCAATTTTGATTTGCGACTTGATCCTACCAAGCTTGTTCCCGGAGCAAAATCGGTTATTTCGTTATTATTCAATTACTATCCGTCTGAGACGGTCGCGTTCAAACAAGATCAGTTTAAGATTTCTAAGTATGCCTATGGTAAAGACTATCATGAGGTAATTAAGAAAAAATTACGCGCCCTATTTTATGATTTACAACAAGAATTCGGTGAGATTGAAGGACGTGTTTTTGTTGACTCTGCACCCATATTAGAAAAGTCTTGGGCGCAAAAATCTGGCCTTGGATGGGTCGCTAAAAACGCTAATCTAATCAGTAAGCAAAAGGGTTCTTTTTTTTTCTTGGCTGAAATTATTCTCGATTTAGAGTTTGAGTATGACCATCCGGTAACCACAGATCACTGCGGAAGTTGTACGGCTTGCATAGATGCGTGCCCTACGCAGGCTATTGTCGCTCCAAATGTAGTTGATGGGTCTAAGTGTATTTCATACTTCACAATAGAGCTAAAAGAAGCTATTCCGGCCAGTTTTAAAGGTTTATTCGATGATTGGGCGTTTGGTTGTGATACCTGTCAAGATGTTTGCCCATGGAACCGTTTTTCGAAAAGCCATAGTGAGCCGTTATTTGACCCTGAATCTCAACTTTTAGCCTTAGACGCCAACGACTGGATCGAAATGACTGAAGAGACCTTTTCAAGGGTTTTTAAAAAATCTGCTGTGAAGCGCACTAAGTATACGGGCTTAAAAAGAAACATCGACTTTTTGAAAAAGTAGCTATATTCATGGACTAAACGTACAACCATGAATCAATTAAGCACTCTCGATATTGGAGTTATTGTAGTCTACCTCATAGGTATTGTTATCTATGGAATTTCTAAATCTAAAAGAGATAGTTCAGAGGACTATTTCCTAGGAGGAAGAACAATGACTTGGCCAATTGTCGGAATTGCTCTCTTTTCTGCAAACATCTCTAGCTCCACATTAGTGGGTTTAGCCTCTGATGGTTTTCAGACCAATATTAACGTCTATAATTATGAGTGGTATGCCGTAATTGTCTTGATCATATTTTCGGTATTCTTCTTGCCTTTTTACTTAAAGTCAGGAGTATATACCATGCCTGAATTTTTAGAACGTCGTTTTGATAAGCGTTCTAGATATTACTTTTCATTAATTACCGTCATTGGTAACGTAATGGTGGATACCGCTGCTGCACTCTATGTGGGTTCGATTGTTTTGAAACTACTTTTTCCCGAGTACAGCTCAACAACGATTATTATTCTCTTAGCAATTGCAGCTGCAGCTTACACCATCCCTGGAGGACTTAATTCTGTAATTCAAACCGAAGTAATTCAGGCGATCCTTTTAATTATAGGATCTTGTTTGATCACCTATTTTGCCTTTGATCAATTAGGTGGAGGTTGGTCAGCAATGATGGATGGTCTTGACGGAATGCTATCTGCAGGTCAAATAGACTTTGGAGATCGAGCAGCAAATGGCGCCTATATACCTAAGACCGCTACAGATGTATTTAGCGTTGTTCGTCCTGCGAATGATGAGTTTATGCCCTGGTGGGGATTAATTTCGGGAGTTGCTCTATTAGGATTTTATTTCTGGGCAAATAACCAGTTTATGGTTCAGCGAGTTCTTGGAGCTAAAGATTTACATCACGGTCGTATGGGAGCACTCTTTGCAGGGTTTCTTAAGCTACCTGTGATTTTCATTATGATTGTTCCTGGTGTTTTAGCCTTATTACTTTTTAATGATTTAGATATTAGTGGACTTAATTATCCACTTGCCAGTGGTGAGATGTGTGCTTCGCTGACGGACTGTCCGAATCTTACGTATCCAGTATTATTATTTCAGCTTTTACCAACGGGTGTTCTAGGTCTAGTGGTAGCAGGATTATTGGCTGCAATGATGTCTTCAGTGTCAGCTACTTTTAATTCGGCTTCAACGCTAATTACCATGGATTTTGTAAAGCAATTCAAGCCTGAGTTAGATGGTAAGCAACTAGTGAGAGTAGGTCAGATCACAACATTAGTTTTAGTCGTGTTAGCTTCTATGTGGGTGCCTTTCATTGAAAAAGTTAGCGATTCACTATGGGGTTATCTTCAATTGGTGATTGCATTTACCTCACCGCCAGTAGTAGCTACATTTATTTTAGGTCTTTTCTGGAAAAAATCAAACGCAAACGGTGCATTCTCAAGTCTAATGGTCGGAGGTGCCTTTGCTGTATTTATGATTCTTTCAGCATCCTTTGACTGGTCTCCATATATTAACGATCTACATTTTCTAGCGAAAGCCAATTTATTATTTGTTATTGCTGTAGTGGTTAACGTTGCAGTCAGTCTAACTTCTGGTAAGGTAGATGAACAAAAAGTTGCTGAGTATACCTATAAGCGATCGTTCTATAACGAAGAAACCGAACAATTGAAAGGACTTCCTTGGTACAAAAATTACCGTACGCTATCGGTTATCTTACTCATAATCACTGCGATTTTTGTCGGAATGTTCTGGTAGAGAACAATTCTGTTTTGGCGACATTCCCAGCGAGGGAATCACGTATCTTTGATATACAATTAGACTGAAATGAGAAACTCAAGACAGCGAAGAGAATCGCTAGTATATCACGCAAAACCACAGCCGGGCAAGATTAAAATTGTCCCGACCAAGCCCTACCAAACACAGAGAGATTTAGCGATTGCTTACTCTCCTGGAGTCGCTGAGCCTTGTTTGGAAATTGCAGAAACTCCAACAGATGTGTACAAGTATACCGCTAAGGGAAATATTGTCGCGGTTATTTCAAATGGTACTGCCGTACTAGGCTTAGGTGATATAGGTCCATTAGCTTCAAAGCCTGTGATGGAGGGTAAATGCGTACTCTTCAAAATTTTTGCAGACATCGATGGTATGGATATCGAGGTCGATACTACCGACGTGGATGAATTTGTAGAGACGGTTAAGCGTATTGCTCCAACTTTTGGAGGAATCAATCTTGAAGATATCAAAGCGCCAGAGGCCTTTGAGATCGAACGTAGATTGAAAGAAGAATTAGATATCCCAGTCATGCACGATGACCAGCATGGTACTGCAATTATCTCAGCTGCTGCACTAATTAACGCCCTTGAATTGGCTGAAAAGAATATCGAAGATGTTCGAATTGTGGTAAGTGGGGCAGGAGCGGCTGCAGTTTCTTGCACTAAACTATACAAAGCCTTTGGTGCTTCTGCAGAGAACATTATCATGCTCGACAGTAAAGGGGTGATTCGCAAGGATCGTGAAAACCTAAGTCCATCAAAAGAAGAGTTTGCAACCGCAATTGATGTTCATACCCTTGAAGAAGCGATGGTAAATGCAGACGTTTTTATTGGTTTGTCAATTGCTGATATTGTAACTCCAGAGATGCTTCAATCGATGGCTGCGAAGCCGATTGTATTTGCTATGGCGAATCCAGATCCAGAGATTAACTATGATCTCGCCATTCGCACTCGTGAGGATATTATTATGGCTACCGGTCGTTCAGATCACCCTAATCAAGTAAACAATGTCTTAGGGTTTCCTTTCATTTTCAGGGGAGCATTAGATGTTCGCGCTACTAAGATTAATGAAGAAATGAAAATGGCTGCGGTTCGTGCTTTAGCTGATTTGGCAAAAGAACCGGTGCCAGAGCAGGTTAATATTACCTATGACATTACTCGTTTAGCTTTTGGTAGAGAGTATATCATTCCAAAACCATTTGATCCAAGACTTATTTCTAAAATCCCGATGGAGGTGGCTAAGGCTGCTATTGCTTCTGGGGTTGCTCAAATTGAAATTACCGATTGGGAGAAGTATGAGGAAGAGCTAATGGCGCGCTCGGGTAATGACAACAAATTTATTCGATCACTTCATGATAAGGCTAAGCTCAACCCTAAGCGTGTGGTTTTCGCCGAAGCAGATCAGATTGATGTGCTTAAAGCTGCTCAGTTTGTTTCTGATGAAGGCATGGCTTACCCTATTCTTTTGGGAGATAAAGAGGTAATTGAGAGCCTTAAAGAAGAGTTGGAATTTGACGCTGAGGTTCCAATTATTGATCCCTCTGATGATGATCAACAGGCCCGTAGGGATGAGTTTGCTAAGCTGTTATGGAGTCGAGGTGAACGCGATGGGGTGCAGAGATACAGTGCAGGTGTTCGAATGATGCATAGAAACTATTTTGGTCCCATGATGGTTCTTTCTGGAGAAGCTGATGCAATGATATCGGGTTATTCTCGTTCGTTCCCTAAAGTATTACTTCCTGTATTAGAAACGGTAGGTAGAGGACCGGGAATCAAGAGAGCTGCCACAATGAATATCATGATGACTCCTCGAGGACCACTATTCTTAGCGGATACGGCGATCAATGTTAATCCTACCGCCGAAGAGTTAGCTGAGATTGCAGTGATGACTGCAAGAGAAGTTCGTTCTTTCGGATATGAGCCTGTAATGGCAATGCTATCGTATTCTAACTACGGTTCTTCAAGTAAACCAGAAGCAAGAAAGGTAAAAAACGCCGTTAAAATCTTACATAGAGATCATCCAGATTTGATTGTTGATGGAGAGATTCAAGCAGATTTTGCACTAAATCCTGAGATGGGTGCCCAGACCTTTCCATTCTCAAAACTGGCCAATCGAAAAGTTAATACATTAATATTTCCTAACCTTGATTCTGCCAATATCACTTACAAGCTGATGAAGGAGCTACACGGTGTAAAATCAATTGGTCCTGTCATGTTAGGTTTAGATAAACCGATTCATATTCTGCAGTTAGGGGCTAGTGTTGAGGAAATAATCAACATGACTTCTATTGCGGTAACAGACGCTCAACGCGTAATCAAAAAATAACATGTTATGATTAGCCACCTCAGAGGTCGAATGATAGAAAAAACTCCCACTCATGTAATTCTTGAGTGTAATGGGGTAGGATATCATCTCGAGGTATCGCTTCATACCTTTTCGGGATTGAGTTCAGAAGAGGAGCAGCTTTTGTACACCCATCTCCAAATCAAGGAGGATAGCCATACGCTTTTCGGATTTTTATCTGAATTTGAACGTGCAGTATTTCGATTGCTCATTTCGGTAAGTGGAGTTGGTGCGGCGACGGCTAGAACTATGCTTTCTTCGTTAAGCCCTTCTGATGTAGTTGGTGCAATTGCATCTGAGCAAGTAGCCGTTGTGCAGTCGGTTAAAGGAATCGGGGCAAAGACGGCTCAACGAATGATCTTAGAATTAAAAGATAAAGTCTTAGCATTAGAGGGTGCCGAAGATGTGGTAGCGAACACAACGGTCAAAGGGCAAAATGGAGAAGAAGCAATAGCCGCTCTAGAGGTGCTTGGCTTCACTCGAAAATCAGTTCAGAAAATTGTAGATAAGCTCCTAACTGCAGACTCGCAGATGAGTGTCGAAGATCTTATCAAGAATACGCTAAACGCAATTTAAATTGAAGATTAGACTGGATTTAATACGGTCTCTTTGTGTCCTAATCGCGTTTTTCGCTATTACCCTTACTCAGGCACAAAAATTAACAGCTTTATCTCCCTTCGGCATAGATGAGGTCTATCAGTATGATCCGGTAAATAACAGATACGAGTTACTCCCTTCTGTATCGGGAAAGGTAGTGGGGTATCCAAGGTATTTAAGTTTTACCCAGTACTACGAGGCACTTCGAGCACAGATGATTAAGTCTAACTACCGGACAAAAACCGATGCCCTTTCGAAAGTGAACGACACATTAGCTGACGCTCGCAAGGATTTACTACCTACTTATTATGTTAATTCTGCTTTTTTTGAATCCATATTCGGCGGTAATACCATCACCGTTGACACTTCAGGAGGTTTTTCCCTTGATCTAGGAGCTCTTAGCCAGAAATCAGAAAATCCATCGGTATCGGTTCGTAATCAAAGGAGTACCGTTCTTGATATCGATCAGCAATTTGATTTAAATGTGGATGCACAGGTCGGAGAGCGTTTAAGGGTTCAAGCAAATATGGACTCCCGTTCAAGCTTTGATTTTCAAAATCTTTTCAAAATTGAATATACTCCGAATGAGGATGACCTGATTCGCAATATCGAGTTTGGTAATGTAAGTATGCCGCTCAAAAGCAGTCTGATGACTGGCGCTCAGAATTTATTTGGACTCAAAACTGATTTACAATTTGGGCGTACCTCTGTGACGGCCGTTTATGCAGAACAGCGATCGCAACGAAATACCGTAAGCACCCAAAATGGATCAGTCGTTAATGAGTTTGAGCTTACCGCGATCGATTATGAGGAAAACACTCACTTTTTCTTAAGTCAACATTTTAGGGATGCCTATGACCTAGCGCTTAAGAACTACCCCTTCATTGCCTCAAATGTTCAGATTACCCGTATTGAAGTTTGGGTAACCAATCGATCTCAACAGACTGAGAACGTTCGACAAATTGTAGGTTTTCAAGATCTTGGAGAATACAATCCTGAAAAAGTTCGGTTTGGGGGCCCACAGAATTTTTTTCGAGCTACTGAGTCTTTACCTGACAATGAGGCCAACCTTCTTAATCCCGCATGGATAGGTGGTGAAGGTCTTCCCAGTTCAATAAGAACTGCCGCTGGTGCCGCCTCCGGATTAAGTTTGTTAGGCGAGCCTTTAATAAACGGATTAGACTATGCATCTCTAGAAAATGCTCGAAAATTAGAAGCCGGTTTAGATTATTCGTACCACCGTCAGCTTGGATACTTGTCACTGAATCAACCATTGGCTACTGATGAGGTGCTTGCTGTTGCTTATGAGTACACTTACAACGGATCTGTTTATACGGTCGGAGAGTTCTCTAACGACAATCAAAGAGATGCCTCTAGTGCGCTTATTGTAAAACTTCTAAAGAGCAATATTACCCGGGTTGAGGATCCTATTTGGGATTTGATGATGAAGAATATCTATTCGACTGGAGCCTTCGGAATTAGTGCAAATGATTTTGAGTTTCAATTACTTTACACCGACCCTAGTCCCCGAAACTTTTTAACATCTGCAGACTCTTCGGTTCCCTGGCCAGAGGAATTTTCAAATAGTACGTTATTGAAAATTTTCAATTTAGATCGACTCGATGCTTATCAAAATCGTTCAGAGCAAGGGGATGGTTTCTTTGATTTTATAGACGGTATTACCGTTGATGCCTCGAATGGTAGAATCATTTTTACCCAGGTAGAGCCATTTGGTGAATACTTGTTTGAGCAATTCTCTAGTGATGTTACCGAAGTCTACGAAATTGCGGAATCTTATAATGGTAATCAAAGGCAATATGTTTATCGTTCTCTCTATGAATTAACGAAGACAGCTGCCTTACAGCAGGCAGATGCGAATCGTTTTTTACTTAGAGGTTCCTATGGCGGTAGCACTGCTTCTTCGGGTCAAAAGTTGTCGCTTGGGGTAGCGTTTGCGTTACCCGGATCTGTCCAGGTTAGTATTGGCGGTAGAGTTCTTACTGAAGGGGTTGACTACATTGTTGATTATGCCGCGGGTCAGGTGGAGATTCTTGATCCGAGCTTACAGAATTCTGGTCTTCCGATAGATATTTCAGTTGAAGATGCTGGCCAAATCGGGCAGTTAACTCGACGATTCACAGGAGTCGCTATTCAGCATCGAGCCTCTAGTGAACTATCCTTTGGGGGTGCCTTTTTAAATCTTAGAGAACGCCCACTCACTCAGAAGTCTGCTTATGGAATCGAGCCGATTAATAACTCGATGATTGGTGCGAATATTTCGTTTCGGAAAGAGGTTCCTTGGCTTACACGACTCATTAATCAGTGGCCCACTATTGAGACTGAAGCACCGTCTTCGATTGATTTCTCTGCAGAAATTGCTGCACTCATTCCATCTGCTCCAAACAATGCACAATTCGGTGGCGAGGTAACCACCTATATCGATGATTTTGAAGAGGCCCAACAATTCTTAGACCTTAGAAACCCTTCTGATTGGGTACTGTCGAGTAATCCTTTTGGTCAAACCGGAATTGAGGCTTCTAGGTCTAGGGCTCGACTGGCATGGTATACTATTGACCCTGTGCTTTACAGCAGGTTAAGACCTTCAGATATTACCGATGCGATGTTGCAAGAAGATGAAGCGCGTCGAATTTTTATAAGAGAGGTTTATCCCGAAACCGATGTAGTCCAGGGACAATCTGCAGTTCAGTCTACCTTAGATATCGCCTACTATCCCGATGAGG
>Ga0222715_10000394_pt1 | contig 43520 bp, 59 predicted proteins | sample C33_9DmetaG_FD_165056 | JGI IMG/M metagenome (GOLD analysis project Ga0222715, IMG submission 165056) | Estuarine water microbial communities from San Francisco Bay, California, United States - C33_9D | ecosystem: Environmental > Aquatic > Marine > Unclassified | place: USA: California...
CATTTTCATGAGTGAACACCAGTTCGTCATCATGTGCCCAGCAGAGTTCTTCGTATAGGGCATTTAGTTTTCTCATGTCCTCCCAGAGGGCATTTTCATTCGACATGGTGTGCTTTTAAATCTGGATTTGCCTGGGAAGGAATTACAGGATTCCTAGTGGCGTTTTCAATAACGATGAAAGCATCATTCTGATAAGTCACCGTACCAAAAGGTTTTGCCCACTTAGGATTAGCATCGGGGTGAGTAGCAGTTCCTGTTACTGACATACCACCAATCTTCACACGGAGTTCATCACCAGCATCCCAGTTGAGTTTCTCTAGGGCAATAGCAAGTTGCCCTAGCATGTCTGCCGTCGCATAATTCATTGGAACGGAGGCAGATGGAGAAAATGATTTCACAAGTTCTCCTCTTGCTCAGTCAGGATAACACAGTCGCTAGTGGGGTATGCTACACAGGTGAGGACCCATCCCTCCCCAAGTTGATCATCATCCAGGAACGATTGCTCCTCATTATCTACGGTGCCAGAGATGAGTTTCCCTGCACAAGCACTACAAGCGCCTGCTTTACACGACGAAGGGAGGTCAACGCCTGCTTCTTCTGCTGCTTCAAGAATGTACTGATCTTCAGGACATTCGATTTTAGTTTCAGTGCCATCGGGAGATTGAAGAGTGACGCTATAGATGGTCATTAGTAAGTCTCGCAAATTTTTTCAACGGATGCTGCCAGGAGAACGAACCAGGCAACGGATACCATTGTAAACAAGATTGAAGTCATTGTCAAACCCTTGTCAGAAAATGCCGAAAAATAGTTTGCCAGTTGCAGCATAGGAGATGGCACCAAAGATGATACCCATCATTGCCCAACGACCATTGTACATTTCAGTCGTCTGCATGGGGGTCATCAGTCCCTTACGGTTGTACTCTTGGTACACCATCTCGGGCTCCTTTGCCCACATGTTCATCTGACCTTGGTCGTTAGTAGTTACAGTCATGTTACTCCTTAGTTGTAAATCTTAACATATTATATAGGAAATGTTAAGATCTGTCAATCGTATCGATTCAGGATACTCTGACATTTCTTCTGGTTTTTCTTACAGAAGGCAGTGACATAAGAATCTACATCTACATCCATTTTATAGTGAGCGTGAATATGTATTAACTCTATAACACAGAGACTACTCACTAACACCAGTAGAAAATGACACACTGGACTTGATGCACAACACTTGAGGTTCTTTTTTAAATCCATAAAAAAAAGGGGGACCGAAGTCCCCCGAATTATAACAGATATTCAGATCAGAAGCTGTACTTCAGACCGAACTTGGTGCCGTAGGAACGGTCAACACCAGCAATGCCACTGCCCACGAAGGACACTTCACCGTAGGCACCCAGGTTATCGCTCAGACCCACGCCCAGGCCTGCCTTACCAGAAGGAACGGTGTCAGCAGTACCAGCATCGGGGAGCTTAACAGTAGCGCCGCCTTGGACATAGTACGAAGCGTTTTCGCCCAGAGCGCCTTCGTAGCCAACATGGGTGTCAAGAGCAGTGCCACCGTAGTTAGAACCAGACCAACCAGAGTTGGCTTCGACATTCACATAGGGACCTGCAAAAGCAGCGCCAGCGAACAGGGGGGCAGCAGCAGCGGCTGCGAGAACAGATTTAAACATTTGTGTTTCCTCGAAAAATTTACTTGCGGAGTGGTTACCCGCAGATGGAGGATCGGGTCGTCCCGATCGCTTTAAAGATTATAGCACAGAATGGAGCGCGAGTAGTTGAGGCGGTCATTCCATGAACTGTCACATGTGACAGTTGTAATATTTATACACAATGAGTTTTTCTACTCAGTGCGGTTTACCTACCCTCAAAACCAGCAGGTAATGTTCCTAGATATGGATTCAACGACAGTAATTGGTTGATATCTTCTATCTTGTTAATTTCATTCCTCCAGAAATTCCAGAGTCCATCATGACTACTACGATGATAAGCATCAACATGAATGTCATGAATGTCTGAACCAAGGTCAATCTTATAGAGGAAGATTGGGATTGCAAAAGTAAGACCACTGTTGTAGATAAGATCATCTGCAACAGCACGAGGGAGAACCCTTTGATCTAACTTATACCTGCTGCCTTTAGTGTGGAAGTCTAACAGTTTTTGTGCATACCTTCTATTGATAAGATAGCAGGCAGTAGAAAAGTCATTGACATATCTACGATGCAACTGCACACTAATAGTAGCAGGGTTAATGATTGCTAACTGAATACAGTCCCAAGCATGTGGGAAGTGGGATGAAAACTCTTTCCATGTAAATGGCCAGTGCTTTACAACCTCCAGGTCACAATCATCCTCCATCATTATAGCATACTGGTCGTCACTAGTTTCTAACCAGTGCTTCATTGCTTTAAGATGAGAGGTAACACATCCAATTTCTCCAGAGGACATGTTATCGGGGTACTTACCAGCGATAATATCACTGAGATCATCTCCTCTACCATCATATGCAGAGATCCTAGTGTGGTTTTCTACCTCCCAGTATGCAAACTGGTCTTCCATATACTTACGACGATCTTCCTTATCATCTAAGTTAATCCAGTAGATATGAGGTAGACCCTTGAGTTTATGGGCGGATTTATTTTTGTCCATAACTATCAATCACCTCTTGTACATTAGGTAGGTAGTGGTTTTTAAGGACATTAGTCCAGTCGAACTCTTTGGCATACTCTAGGATTTCATCCCGATGGGAGACTGAATACTCCCTGTTCTTAATTATAGCATATTCTACATACTCCACATCATCGATCTTAGACTCGGGAATAACAGTGATAAATTCCTTATCAAGATCAAGATTCGCAGTAGCAAACTCACTGACTACCACACCGAGACCAGCAGCAAATGCTTCCATGATGACGAGAGAGTGTGCCTCACCATCAGAAAGCAGCACAAGGTTACCATAGTCGGTCAGAAAGTCATGGAGATATTCCTTCTTCCATTCACCAAGATAGTTTTTGTTAGCGTTGAATCTCTTGTCAGCAATGTTACCAGCAAAGAACAGACTATCGATCGACTGGAACTTATGCTGACGCTTACGGTAGTCTACCTTTGCGAGATAGATACTACGGTCAGGGAACTCGGGTGTGTCTGTGGTACGGAAGAGATCCAGGTTAACACCATTAGGAACGATCTTCAGTTTCTCCTCAGGAATATCTCCAAAGAACTGATATGCTTTTTTGATACCCTCAGACAGGCAGAAGACATTCGGTTTAGTTTGTTGGAAGTGACCGAAGATCTGCCCATACCCATTCATCTTGTCTGGGCGCTCGATGTAGGCAAAGTGGGTGGTACACGCACAAGGATATTGAATATAAGGATAGAGCACAATCCAGTCATCGTAATGAATGTGGACAAAATCAGGGCGATACGCATTGACTCTCTTGAGCACCTCTCTTGGATCTGAGACATTGATGATGTCAACTTCATGGCCAAGTTTCTCCAGGGTAAGTTTATAGTCCCAGATTAAACTCTCTACCGCACCCCAACCTACTGGTGGGATGGGAGTAGCGGGACCAATGATTGATAATCTCATAGTAAAGATTCTAGTTTAGGAATGTATTCATAAGCAAGGATGTTTTCAAGACCAAATTCGTGAATGCCGTATTCTCTGATCTCTCTTCTAATCTGCCTAGAATGCCTTTTGTTCTTAACTACAACATCTTTAATGTAGTCTTGGTTATTTATTTCAGACTCAGGGATGACATCAATGAAAGACTTAGATGTATCGAGTTCTGGAGTAACCGCTTCTGATACTACCACACCTAGACCACAAATCAAAGCTTCCTTTACAACCAGTGGTGTAGTGTTCTCTACCTCACTAAGCAGGATAAAGTTTGAATAGTTTGTAATATTTTGATAGAGAATTTCTCTAGGCATTTCGCCTCTAAAATTCTTATCATTATTAAACTTACCGTACTCTCTCCTACCAAAAATATCAATATGAATATTATCCCAGTCCTGCATCAGGTACTGACGCTTGCGATCACAAATTTGGGAAAAGCATAATGTAGTATCAAAGGACGCATAATCATTAAATTGATATGGACCAGGGCGAACACCCAGTTTACTTAACCAAATATTTTCTTCGACCGCATTGCCATATTCTACAAAAGTATTAATGTCTTTCTGACTAGATGCAAAGATAGTAAAGTCTTTATTATTAGAATATGTTTTAAAGACTTGACCATATCCATCTCTACCCCATCTAGCAGGAACATTTAAGAATGGATAATGACTAGAGACTACTAACGCTTTGCAAAGTGGGACGAGATCTTCTATGATATCTTGGAAGACATCGTAATGTAGATGGACTACATCGTACCGCCCATGTTCCACTTCAAACTTAATTAGTTCTCTGTCAGGTGTATTGATAATTTCTACTCTATGCCCAAGATCTCTGAGAATGTTAGTGTAATCCCAGATTAACATCTCTACAGCACCCCATCCGTTAGGTGGGATTTCCATAATGCCAGGACCAATTAATGCAATCTTCATTTGTATTCCTCCCAGTACATGTCACTCTTGATATCTTTAATGAACTCAGGACTATGTGCAGCAAGAGACTCTACATTCTGGCAGGCACTATGGAACAAGAAGACTTTTTTATACTCTTCCTCCTGTGGATTTTTACCATACCACATACCATCCACATACTTTAGATCTTGCTGGTCTGCTGCAGCACAATGATTGAACGCACCGTTGGTAAACTTATAGTCACCAAACTCGTTCAATGCTAAACAGAGAATCAGTTCGTCAGTTACACCGTTGTGTATACCACCATCACTAAAAACATCACGGAAGATCTCATCATAACGCTCGAAAAGTTTATCATGCTTGTCCTTCTGGAACATGAACGCACCAGAGGCAGCGTACTTATAGGTCGAACGATCTTCGGGCAGATACTTAGACAAACCTGCTTTGTCTACAATGACATTAGTAAAGAAGTCTTCTAAGGTAGGAACCCACCAGTGCTGAGTACACAGGAATGAATCCTCTGCCTCAGCAATGAGTTCATCAACTCTATCATGAATCACTACAGTATCAGTGTCCATGTAGATACAGTGATCAGTCTCCACATGCTTGTAAAGATTGTACCGTTCCTTCCAGATGTGTGGTTGAAACCAGTTACGATCATCATCATTCTCCAGATGCTCACCTTTACCACTGACGATCTTTACCTTAGGATCATCAATGGATAGACGGTCATCCATATCAATGATGACAACCTCATGGGGTTGAGTCACCCTTTCCAGGGACTCACATGCCCGCATGAGATTCTTATAATAAATGTCGTCGCCACCGACGATGAATCCAAAAGATAAAGTCATTCTTCAGGTTTGATATAGACCCAGGTTTTGTAAGCGTATTCGTTAGTCAGATGAATATTCTCCTGCTGTTCTTCAGTGAAGAACTCTTCTAGAGCACCCTCAACATCAAAGAAGTCGAAGGATACATTATCAGGATCGCAGTAGGTATCGTGACCAGCAATGATACCACCCTTCCTAACCTTAGGATACCATGCCTTCAGATCTTCCAGGACTGCCTCCTTAGTGTGGTCAGCATCAATGTAGATGTAGTCAAAGAACTCATCTTCAAAGTCCTTAGCACGCTCTACAGAGGCACCCTTACACATCTCTACCTGAGGATTGTCACCATACAGTTCTTTAACTCTGGCATATCCCTGCTCCACACGGTCTTCAAACTTAGTGAAGTGGTCATCATTACCTTCGGTCTGCCAAAGATCTACAAGGTAGAACTTCTCTACAGAGTCTTTAAGTTGTGGGTAGTAGATGTCAAGGTATCCACCATACTCTACACCAACCTCAAGAACTTTGAGAGGTCCGTTTTCCTCAAGACTATCCTTAACCACAGTGGGAAGGTGATCCCTAGAGAATTCAAAGTGTTTGAATCTAGGATTGATTTTAAAATTGAGAGGGTTGTACATAATTACAGAAGTTTTAAAATACCTTGTGCGCGATTGATAAATGTATGTTTATCTCTAACTACTTTCATCTGATGCTGAATCAGTTCTACATCCTGATACTTTGCGAGACCTTCGTTAAACAAATCTAGAATGTTTTCTTGGCACACAATAGTGTCATCGATAAAGTTAGCAAGTTTTGGTGCATTGGTCATGCCCAACATGCCATAACTGATTGCTTTGAATATCCTACAACTCTTAACTCCCCAATTTTTATGGGTTTCATTTCTGAGGTCAGGTTGCATAACTGACTTCTGCATGTACTCCCTATAGACCTCATCAGGAAGAGGATCAGTCCAAGGATTGCTATGGTAGCAGGAGATTCCTGCTTGCTTACAGTAATGCATCCACTCTGAAATGATTGGTCCGTTAGCAAAAGGACCAGAGGGAGACACGCTCCCGATCATATAATAAACAGGTTCTCTTTTCCTGAGTGCCCAGTCAAAGTTGAACTCATGAGGCAACAGATTTGCTGCCCATGCCATGTAAATTATATCATACTCGGAAGAATTCTTGTCGTAGAGTACACCAGACTCTAGTTCATCACAGTTATCATAGTCTACCTTGTATGTATAATTGGTATCCTCCATGTAATCTACATGATATCTCATGTCGATTAACTTTTTGACATTACCCAGATACTTACCTGGGTTTACACATACATGGCATACATATGTACTACTCTTCCTTAGAGGAATTTTTTTATCTCTGTAACCTTCACAGAAGAAAAGACAGTCTTCATAGTCAAAGTCCTCTGGATGATCTTCATCAGTAAACCAGAAGACTTCATGTCCCAGGTGCTCAAATGCTTTCTTAAATGCTTCGTAGATATAGGAATAGGTATCCGTGTGTAGCGGATACCCCCAAAGGACGACCTTCATCAGACCCTCCCGAGCATATAGTCCTCTGCCTTCTTAGTCTCACCATTGACACACTTCATAGCATCAATGATGTCAGCAGACACCAGATCAGGATGAGCCCACCAATCTTCAAAAGGATGCTGATCGTCAACGGAAATATTGTCAACAATAAGAACATAACCGTATGACTCAAGATACTCACGAGAAGCATCCCGAACTTCAGGACCATCGTTATAAGCATCGTGCTCGAAGGTGATGGTAGCGAACTTGAACTTATCTAGGTTAATCTTCTTCAGAGCATCAAAGGTAACCTGAGAAGGTTCACAATCTACCTGAAGATAATCAAAGGTAGGACCAAGTTCAACCTCTTCAAAGAGAGCATCGTAGTCTGCCTCAAGGGCATTACCCAGAGCAATGAAGTTCTGCCTTTGATCATTGTAAAGGTTTGCCTCATGCTCTTTAATCTCAAGACCAATACCTTTCCATTGATAAAGAGACTCTAAGAGAGCAGTATTATTAGAGATGATAGGGTGTCCAGCACCAATCTCTACATAGGTTCCGCCCTTTTTACCGTCAGTCATGCTCAGAACAAACATGTCCTGGTAGCATTGTGAGAAATTATTTCTATTAACCGACTTACTATTCTTAAACTTGTACCTGAGTTCTGGTTGTTTATCAGCGGTATAATATGTTGGCAGCTGCCATGCATTTGGATCGGTCATGTTTGATATTCAGAGTTATTTTTAGCTAGGTGAATGATTTTCCGATCATATGGATACTGAGGAAAACACTCAGGGAATGCGTAGTCTGGGGACAGGTCATTTACCCTGTCTTTATTTTCAGAAAAGAATTTATTAAGATGACTTTCATCATGCCACAAGGCAATTATATCATTACTGTAGTCAGTGTCAACCCTTTTCTTCAATTCCTTCATCATAGGAATGACTGCAGAGACCTTCCCTCCCCATAGGCATCCCTGATAGTATGCTTTTTCTTTATCAGGAACACATGCTGTTGATGCTGGGTTAGTCTCAAAGGTTCCAGAGTAATCATTGTAGTGACATGGATGATGCACTGCGACGAAATCTTTTTCTGGATCTAAGATTTCATTAGAGAAGATCTTTTTATTGACCCTCATATCAGCATCCAGGAAGAGTAACCAGTCATATGACTTCAGTTCCTCTTCTGCCTCAAGGATAGTATGGAATCTCTCTAGTGTGATTGATGGCCAAGGTTTATGCTCGATATTATATACCGAGATATCATCTGGAGTTCCTTCTAGATCTCCATCAGTAAAAACAAAGTATTGCTTCTTACAATCTGGCATTAAGAGTTCATCACACTGCTCATAATATGATGGTAAAAAATCTAAGTAACGGTTGGTGCCGATGAATACAATAGCAACGCTTCTCATAGTTTCATCCAACCTTTGCAGTAAAGATCTTTGGTATTGTGCCTCTGATCTAACGGAGGACCAAACCATTTTTTCGGTGCGATTACTGCCTTTTCTGGTGTCGTTGAAAGCCATGCTCCCCACCAACTAAATGAACTGTTTGCGATAATAAAATCTACACACTGTGTCATTAAACACAGATCTATATATTGATCTCCAGATTCTGAGATCATGAATCTATCACCAGAGAATAACTTTTGCTTATGACACCACTCTGGATCATCAGAAAAAATAATTACATTTCTCGTCGAATCAAAGTATGAAAGTGCCTCTTCATAATAGTCTAGACTGACAATAGGGTGGTGGTTATATTGTGCGTAGTCTGTACGACGAACATGTAAAGCGATAGGGTTGTGCATCCCTGCCATTGCTCCATCACACACCTCTTTGATATCTGGTTTAAAAGTAAAGTCTTTCAGCAACTCATCTCTAACATTTTCAAAATACTTTTCGCTTTGAAAAAATCCATCCAGGGTTACCCAATCGGGACAGGTATTAAACAACTTCTCATTAAAATGAAATGTTCCCTCTGAAATTATAGGTCTGCCTGGGTCAATACATTGTACCTGCAGTGGGTTAAAAGTTTCTAACACAAAAGGAGTGAACAATTGATGCTCACTCCATTGATCAGCATTAGATTTAAAGTTAGAAGGTGGGACACAATACTGAAACCCTCTGTTCTTTGCGATGCCTTTTACAGCAGCATACTGAAACATCTGGTTTGCTAGTCTCTCACCTTTTTTTCCTACGCCGTTAATACCAATCATCTTGTTTGTAAGTCAGTGTTTTGAATAAACCAGTCGTAAGTTTTACGAAGACCGTCTAATAATTTATACTTTGGTCTCCAACCTTTCTCTAGCAGTTTGGAATAGTCTAGAGGACGCTTAGGCGTACCGTCTGGTTTAGAAGTGTCCCACTTAATCTCACCAGGATAACCAGTAATACCAGCAATCATCTCTGCTAGTTCTTTGATAGAAACATCCTCACCAGACCCAACATTCAACAACTCTGCAGACTCATAGTTCTCCATGGCAAAGAGACATGCATCAGCAAGGTCATCACAGTGAAGGAACTCACGGCGAGGAGTGCCTGTACCCCAGCAGGTAACAGGACCATCACCTTGCTGCCAGTTATTGAACTTCTGGAGCATAGCAGGGATTACATGCCCGTTCAGGGGATGGAAGTTATCATTAGGACCATAGAGATTGGCAGGCATCAGGGAGACGCCCTTGAACCCATACTGTTTATAGTAAGACTTCAGCATGTAGATGCCGTGGATCTTAGCGAGAGCATATGCATCGTTGGTAGGCTCTAGTTCTCCAGACATTAGCGACTCTTCCTGCACGGGAGTCTCTGCAAACTTAGGGTAGATGCAGACACTTCCAAGGAAGAGAAACTTTTGTACACCATGCTTCCAGGCATAGTGAATGAGGTTGGTTTGGATCTGAGTGTTCTGGTAGATGAACTCTGCCGAGTAAGTATCGTTAGCATGGATGCCACCGACACGAGCAGCAGCATCGAACACATAGTCAATACCTTCAGACCTAAAGAACTTTTCGACAGCGAACTGATCCATAAGATCAAGCTCCTGCCGAGTTCTAGTAATGATATGCTCATAACCTTCTTCCTGAAGACGACGAACAATGGCAGATCCAACTAAACCACGATGACCAGCGACAAAAATTCTTGCGTGTTTCTGCATTGTTCTCAACTTCACGGGACTACAACTTCAGGTTGTGGCAGGGGGAACAGTAGACGCTTTCCTTTAAACTTAGGATTGTTTACAAAGAAATCTCTGAAGTGCCAGGGTAAGACGATATGAACATCAAACTCTTTGTCCATTACATCTTCTTCATCAGCAATGGGGATCCAGGTTCCAGGGGTAAATGATCCATCCTTATCTGGATTAACATCGCCAACCACTTCAATGTCACGATCAGTAAGCATCCAAGTCTGGAGAGTTACATTGCCCTTAGTGCTGGCACCGAGAGCACAGATGCGACCCTTGTTCTCCTTGTAGAAGTTAAGAATCTTCCAGAACTGCTCACGACATTGGACAATACGCTTACCAAATTCGATCCAGGGTTCAGTAGTATCCAGACCCATGTCCAGTTCCATGGCGATGAGACCAGTCAGTTTAGTCGTACACTCTTTACGCTCACTGTTAGCAGAAGGAGTGACAACAACAGAAATGCTACCACCATTAACATCATTGAATTCAAAATCAACGATCTTGAATCCTGCCTTATCCATGATGTACTTGAGTTGCCTCATGCCATAGTAAGACAGATGCTCATGACACACAGTATCGAATGAGTTCTGCTTCAGCATCTCAGGCATATAGCTCTGCTCAAGGACCCAGATACCATGAGGATCAAGACACTCATGCACCTGACGAGCAAACTCGCAGGGATCTTCCAGGTCATAGAACATCGAGAACGATGTAACTACCTTTGCCTTCTGCTTACCAAACCTCTCCTTAAAGGTAGTAGAGGAGAAGAAGTCTGCAATGTAATTTACATTGGAAGGGAAGTATTGACTGAACTTTTCTGAGGTGGGATCAATGCTCATGAGTTGTAGATCATGAGGGAAGAACCCCAGGAAGGTGCCATCATTACCAGCGATATCAATGACGATATCACCAGAGTCCAACTTAACATCAGACATGATCTTCTCTGCCTTACCACGCAGATGCTTAATCATGCTGCCATTCAGACCAGAGCGATAACCATACTCCTGACCATACATTGTAGGCAGGTCAAAGGTATGTTCCAACTGAACATGACCACAACCACCCTTAGTCTCATCACACTTAACAAGAGTCAGAGGACCCTTGTACATGTCTTCATCAATCTGCTTAGGAAAAATGCCAGAAAGATATTGATCACCCAGATCCAGAACGGTTACTAGATGTTCGTTACCACATACTCTGCATTTTTCAATCTTATAAAATTTGTTCATTGTCCGTAAATACACATGTCTTCTACAAGTTCTTGGAAACTAATCTCTGGTTCCCAACCTAAGATATCTTTTGCCTTTGAGGCATCGCCCAGAAGTTGCTCTACTTCTGTTGGGCGGTAATATTTAGGGTTAACTTTGACAACCGTTTTTCCACTAAACTTATCAACACCGATCTCGTCTAGACCTTCACCTTGCCATTCGATCTTAAGACCGAAATACTTTGATGCTTCATCTACAAACTCTCTAACACTACGCATCTCACCAGTAGCGAGAACGAAATCATCAGGAGTCTCGTGCTGAGCGATCATCCACATGCCACGAACATAGTCCTTGGCATGTCCCCAGTCACGCTGAGCGTCCAGGTTACCCAGTTCTAGGACATCTTGGAGTCCACATGAGATTTGTGAGAGTCCTCTCGTGATCTTACGGGTAACGAAGGTTTCACCTCTCCGTGGGGACTCATGATTGAAAAGTATACCGTTGCTAGCATGGATATCATATGCCTCACGGTAGTTCCTAGTGATCCAATACGCATAGAGTTTCGCCACGCCATAAGGTGAGCGTGGGTAGAACGGTGTAGTCTCTCGCTGAGGGACTTCCTGCACGAGTCCATACAGTTCACTGGTAGATGCCTGATAGAACTTGCAAGGATGGTCCAACAAACGAATAGCCTCCAGGAGACGCAATGTCCCTAGAGCATCGACCTGTCCAACATAGTCAGGCATCTCAAAGGATACCTTAACATGACTCATTGCGCCAAGGTTGTACACCTCGTCAGGTTTAATAGATTGAATAAGACTGATAAGGTTACCCGCATCAGTCAGGTCTCCATAGTGGAGATCGATACGACCATAGATATGATCGATACGGTGGGTATTAATAAGAGAAGAACGGCGCACGATGCCATGAACTTCATACCCTTTTTCAAGGAGAAATTCGGCAAGGTACGAACCGTCCTGTCCCGTAATACCTGTAATTAATGCTCTCATTAAAACTCTTTACATGATCCTGATGTAAAGGTGATAATATCTTCACCCATACCACCCATTATACCACCAAAGGCAACGGTGTCAGCAGCGCCAACGGGGGAGATGATAGTATCACCAAAAATACTGTGGGAAGTTTCTGTCACTGCCTTATCTGCAATGGCACGAAGTCCAAGGTAGTGCCGCCAGATTTCGGACAGAGTGTTCGTTTCCTCGTCAGTATTTAGTGCTTCAATGAGAGCATCTTTTACAGAGTCAACAGCAGTTTGATACACTTCAAACTTAGTCATGATTAATTGATGTAGGTTTGCAGGCTCGCCACCAGTTTTTGAGAGAAACTGGAAACTCTGGGGGATTCCCGACCAGGGCAGTTTTTAAGTCACTCCGCGACTTGATATGGAGATTCTACATCGTCCTTGACATAAGCAGGGACATTATCAGGATCTAACCAGCATGTATAGTCATGATCTTCCATGGCAGTCATTAACTGCATTTCATTATCACAAAGATACATGTCACGGTAACGACCCGTATAGGAATCTACTTTTTGAATACGGCAGTCTGGCTTACCATTGATCTCCAGAATACCGCATTGAATATAACGATAAGGAAAACGCTCCATAAGGATTGTAGTCTTCACGATGCAACCTCAACAGACTCAAGATCATTGTAAATGTATTCCATCAGAGTATCATAGTCAACCATAGGATCACCAGAGAGATCGATACCCTCATTCTGATAGAAGCGTACCACCTTTTTGTAGAGTTTCGGATTCTTTACATCCAGGAAAATATCGCCGTTGGCAGCAGCACGAAGAGTGCTGAGATCTTTTTTGAACTTTACCGAGAGAGACATTGGTTTGTTTGGTTTACCTGTGTATTATAAGATAAATTTAGGCATTGGTCAAATTTGGTGTGCCAGTTGTCAGGCTGTCTTAGGTTTGTTCACATACCTATCGAACTTACTGACCTGATAACCCTCTACCATTGCCTGACGAATGATGTTGTCGTAACTGTGGGAGTGAAGGGGGATGTGACGGTGCAACAAAAAGTCCTCACAATCCTCTGCAAGGCACTCTTTCTGCTCATGAGTCAGGTTGGTCAGGTCAATCATCTATCTTCAAATTGGAGTTTACGAACTTTGCGTTTCCGCCTGTTCTCTTGGTATTCTAAGTCATGATTTGACAACACACCACTTTTCTTAATAGTGTTTTCAGATTCTAGCAACAGAACTTGAGATAAGTCCACTGCTGAAACTGTCTCACCATGAACTACCATCCGATTAGAACACCCGCAACATTGTGTTTTATTGGTGCTGGTAATTTCTGTATTGCATACTTTGCATCGTACTAACATTTTGATCCTCCGCGTCATTCCAGTGACGCACTACTCCTGCGATAATGAAACAATTAGTGATAAGATAAGAGAGAAGTATAGTAGTCCGTATGATAGCAATGTTATCCGCATCGCGTTTGGATCTACCTTCTTTTTTTCCGAGTGCATAACACCAAAGTCTCCACATTAAAAGAATACCACCTCTGTTAATCTAGTTTTTTCTTTATACCTATTATCTATGATCGTTTGTCCATGGGGCCATTGTCCAGGGAAACATACCATTGAATTATATTTACCAAAGATACACAGTTCATGTCTAAAATAACTATTGTCCTTCCATGGTGTAAGGTGTTCGGTATCTTTGTCTAAGAGATTTTCACCTTTCTGATATGGCCAGTAGATACTAGTGCCAGGATCTGTATCTGGTTGTGGATTCAAATACAATAAAACATTTAGTCTATTGTCAATGTGTGGACTCCAGAATTGATCTGGTCCTGGGCAATCCCTTACAAGTCTAAACTGATTGATGACAGAGATAGTATCAATCCTACAGTCTTCATCCTCTTCAATCTTATAGAAGTTTAAGATGTTTTCATAGAGTTTACTCCTACAAAGATCCCATCTGTTGTCGCAATGCATTTGACCATCATAATAGTCAACACCATTACTAGAACCCTTCTGCCACTTATGTGCTTTGATGGGAATGTCTTTTAGATATTCATAAACTCTATCTGGATGCTGATAAACATCATCAATGAAGAGAATATGTGAGTCTCTATAAGGTTGTATAGTAACTTTCCACTGAGAATTGAAAGCAAAATCAGCGTGTTTATAAAACATAATTATATGCTTGATGACGGGATCGAACCGCCGACCGCCTCGGTGTAAACGAGATGCTCTACCGCTGAGCTAATCAAGCAGGCTCCTGTTCCTGGGATCGAACCAGGGACCAAACGATTAACAGTCGTTCGCTCTACCGCTGAGCTAAACAGGATTGAACATGAATGTGTAGTTAACTCTACGACTCAGTTCACCACCCCACATCGATACGCCATTGGTTCGATGGAAATATTTAGAATCAAAAATTATGATCCGATTATATTGATAAGGAATGTACCTTGGTTTAGCATTTGATTCTTTAAGGTATTTTGTGATCCGCTCAACATCACAATTATACTCTTTCCAAGTCCATTCCTCAGGTGGTTTCTTATCGTAGATGATAAGACCGTTTTGCGTTGGATCTTTTACACATTCAAGTCGTGTAGTCCACAAGTTTACATTAATACTTGCGGGGTCTGCATGAGGTGTAACACCTTTAGCAGTATTATTATACACGAATGCCCAACCTCTGTCAAACTCTAGGTTTTTTAAAGGACTGAACTCATTGTGTATAGCAGTAATTATATCAGATAAAATGGGAAATGGCAAATTGTTTTTGTCATAATTGATAGAGTGGTATCCATCTTCAGGATATACATCGTCTATAGCAGTATGATTTACTGCCATACGATGAAGATCATCGACAACATCATCTAAAAGAAAGTCGTCGATGATTACATATCCATCTTTTTCAAAAGCGTACTGTACTGGATCAGTCACAAAACTCTGGTGCTTCTTCTTTGTTTATGGTTTTTACTGCAATGCTAAATCTGTGATGACTCTTAAATGGAGTTGCACGATGAAGCAATCTTGAGGTAAACATTGAGATAGAATTTGGATAGGGAACTACACCCATAATTTTTTTCTCATCTTCAAAGAAAAACTCAGTCCATCCACCCTCAGCGATAGCATATTCCCACAAACTAGACTTTGGATAATAGATGAATGTCATCTGATCAGATTCTTCGCAGCAATCATTGTGAAAGTATGCGTTCTCTCTAGGAGCAAAGCAGTTTACATACACTCTGTATATGATGTATTTGTTAAAAAATCCTGGGTAGTGTTTTTCAATGTAAGTTTTAAATGTAGAGTAAAGTTGCTCATCTTTATCCGAAGCAAATCCAGGTTTCTCTATGTTAAAAACATCATGTACTAGTCCAGTAGGATCAGCGGGGTCACTATCTCTATCATCATACTCTCCATACCTATATCGAGAATATTCTTCGCAGAACCATGTGACCCATCTAGATATTTCTTCGGGGAAAAAATTATCGATCGCTTGAATTGTTGGTTTAGACATCTCTACGAAGTGTTTTTAGATAGTCCAGAACATATGACCTGATGTACATAAGTTCATGGTAGCATTTTTGATTGTGAGCACACTGCCTAAGTCTATTGTCAGGTTTTAATACAGACTCAATAAACAAATCCAATCCGCGATTGAATTTAATGTCTTCTGATTCGTGGTCAAATTCCATAGTAGTTATGCATAAGCGGGCAACGGGGATCGAACCCGTGACTGGAGCTTGGAAGGCTCAGATGTTACCTCTACACCATGCCCGCACTAGAACTCCAGGTCCTTGAAGCGAGTCCCATGCAGAAGGTCAAGAACTTCTTTTGCTTTATTTAATTCTGCTTCATGGTAATCTGCAAGTTCAGTTACCGTAGAAATCAAATCTTCATAAAAACGACGAGGTGTAATCTCTTCGTCTTGGAAATAATCGTCTACAACATCTTGGAGACGACCTTTACGCTGAATGTCGTACTGTTTTTGCCAATCCACTTGGAGTTCTGGGCGTCCTTCAATTGTCATTATACACTCCTTAGAAGTAATCGTCAATGTTATCGATGCGTACTCTAAACACCGTAGTATATCTATAGACATATGGGTGAGTGGGTGCTAGACCCCTATGCATATATCTACCAGGGAAAATCAACACCCTTCCAGGAACATACTGATGCTCTTCAATTACATGTTCTCCAGTGTCATCCAGAATCTGAAACTGTCCGCCCCATTCTGGTTTCCACTGAGAGCAATTCATGATCATGATAGTATAGTCATCATCATCAGAACCATCAGTGTGACCAGTGCCATCCTGCCCAAAGTATTGCAGGTTGACATCTATTCTTCTAAGAAAAATGTGATCATTAAAAATTTGTTCTTCAAGAACTTTAAAAGCATCAAAGAATATTTCTGCTTCTTCTCTTAGATGAGTAACTCTATTCAGTCCCTCACGAACGAATACATCAGTACCGAACAATCTATGACTACCAACCCTACCATTAGGAAAGGATCTTGGGTTAGCAACATTAGTGCTATGCATTGGCATTTCTAGTAGAGTCTTTTCAAGATCTACTAGAAAATCCATGTCCCAAAGGTCATCAATAATATGTGCGATCATTATAAAATTGATTTTCCACTACTATGTAGTAAGCCAAATGTCGGACTTGAACCGACGACCTACGGTTTACAAAACCGTTGCTCTATCCAGCTGAGCTAATTTGGCGATTCATTAATTATATATTCTACTGTCGTTGCAACATCATTCATTGCATCGCGTAGATCAGGTCTCTGCCCCGATTCCATTTTACAGATAGGGCGGCGGTTATCTGTAAGAGTCCACCGCCACTGTTTCATTGATCCGCAGTACCAGAGATTAATTCTCATTGGTTTGCCTTAAAAGTTTCCCAGTCCTTGTCAAAGAGTTCTATACCCTTATCAGTCAGAATGTGATTGTACATCTCATCAAAGACCTTTGGTGGCATTGTACAGATCTCAGCACCGTTGTACCAGGAGCGAACTGCCCGCTGCACACTACGAATAGATGCTGCAAGAACCTGAGTCTTCACTCCATGAATACGATAGAGTTCAGAGATAGAACGAACAACCTCTAGACCAGCAACAGATTGATCATCAAGACGACCAACGAACGGTGACACATAAGTAGCACCTGCTTTGGCAGCGAGGACTGCCTGAGCAGCACTGAAGATAAGAGTCACATTAACCCTAATCCCTTGCTCAGAGAGTCTCTTACAGACTAAAAGACCATCGCGAGTGCAAGGAACTTTGATCGTAGCAACCTTACCAAACTTATTGAAGAGACGAATTCCCTCTTCATACATCTCACCTATAGTACCAATGACTTCCATACTGATATCGTACAGACCAAGATCAATTAGTTCTTGATATACTTCATCAGGGTCTCTACCTGCCTTCATAATGAGGGTAGGATTAGTAGTCACACCATCGATGAGACCAGTGGCATAGTATTGACGAATAATATCTGTGTCTGCTGTATCGAGAAAGATTTTCATCGGTATATGAGTTAGGACAAAAGGCGATTCAGACTGGACTCGAACCAGTGACCGACTGCTTAGAAGGCAGTTGCTCTATCCAACTGAGCTACTGAACCAAAGACTCAGTTAAACTGAGACATACCAGTGCCAGACATCCAACCACCAGGACCACTTTGGAAGTTCTCAGAACCGCCAACGGGATCGAGTTGTACGGTGGTGTTGCCTCCGCTGGTAGCAATATTATACATCACTTCGTGGATGTTTGCAACCTCTTTGACTGGAGATTGATCTTCCTGCTCAGAGATAAGAAGATTTTCTTCCTCTAACTCAGCACGAAGTTCTTCCTGCTTTTCAGAAAAAACAGGAATACTAAACCAGGGATCTTCCTCCAGATATACGGGAGCAGGAACTCCCATATATGGAGGTGTATCCATTACAGCAACTTTTTCTTCATCCATAGAGCACTCATCTTCCTCAAGTTCAGACTTAGGGATAAAGACTTGTTTAAGTGCTGCTGTAATCTGCTTAATCATGCCCAGACCAATTTTTTAGTATAGTTGTATGCGTAATGTTGGCGATGCCCTTTGATTCCCCATCCTAACCAGTAGTAAGCGGCAACCATGTATTGATCGACGGTCTTACCAGGACCTTCAAACTCGGGGAGATACCGTTGGAATACAGATTCATTGATCATGTATGCTGTCTGACCCTCCAAAGTGGAAGGATCGTATCCATATTTAGTGGCGAACTTACCAAGGTTACGGTAGCGTCCTACTGAGGTCCACTGAATAAGACCATACCCCCCGCTATAGCAACGGTTGTAAGGAACTCTAGCCCCTCCCTCGCAAATGTTGGGAACGAAGTTGCTTTCAGACTTAATGTTTCCCATGATCGTAGCAAGAGCATTGCGATCTGAGATTCTGGTTTTCTCTTGGAGTTTTTCAAGGACATATTTTTCATTAAAATTACATCCAGGGCACTTCCAAGTCTTTGTCACCACCTCAATTGGCACTGCCTTCTCTGTGTTAATCGCTACATCAACAGCAGGAGGGTTTTTGATCTCGCTGATGCTTGGGTAAGCACAAGCAGCAGGGATAGAGGTTGCCAATACAAGTGGCAAGATTTTATTAAGCATTAAATTAATTTGAATTCGACATCCACCTCTTGCCTAGGGCGTGGGTGGCTCAAAGTAATCCTTTCGGTAGTAGCGGCCGAGGATGTTGCTATTATAAAAGGCAGGCGTCCCATCCGTCAAGGCTTCTGTCAGGACTCCATGAACAAAAAGCTGACGGGTTTCTTCATAGTTAACTCTTCCTTTAGATTTATGTAAGGATAAGATTTCTCGTTTGAAGATGGAATTGTCCCCAAGTCTACGGCGTTCTTCATTAAGTTCATCAGAACTTCCGTAGTATTTTTTCCAGTTGCTCTCACTTTTAACTCGCCTACCTCCACCTCTAGGTTTTCGTAGTTGGTGAAAGTATTTCCTGCCGATGTAGGTTTTACCTGTGAGTGTATTTGTAATCCGATAGACAAAACCGAAAGAGTCGTTAATGTCCTCAGATAGAAAAGGGGTGCCCTCAAAAATCCAGGGGTTTTCATAATCCACTTAGCTAATAAAAAAGGCTCATACTATGTATGAACCTTAGCAAAGGTATTCTACTCAGATTTCAGGGTCTTGTCAACAGGTGCAAGGATCGTTACCACAGCAGGAGCACTTACCTTCTTTCTTCTTAGGCATCTTAGGGTTCTTAGCAACGGTCTTTGGTTTGTCGTCGCTACGATTCCAATCCATTGCCTTCTTACCATGCTTCGTGGTATACTCATCAACAATATAGGCAACCTCTTCGGGAGTCAGTTCTGGAAGTACCAGAACAGCATGGTCCTCATCGATAGCGAGGTTCTCGTCTAGAAGATAACCAACAACAATATCATAGAGACTAGTTACCTCTTCCTTTGTATATTCAGAGCGATACTTACCACCAGTCTTCTTGTGGGTGTCCTCTAGTTCTGCTGCTCTAGCATCAGCATACTTTCTACTCTTTACAGGTTTGCCAACCTTTTTCTCCTCTTTTCCATCGGTGGAACCATAAACCTGATAGGGCATCTCATCAATCTGCTCTACCTCTTCTTTATTCATTCTCTTTGCTTCTTTAGCGGCATCATCTCTGTCTCTATGATCTGCTCTTCTTTTAGCATCATCATTCATAACTTTGGTAATCTTCTTCGATCTTTCCATCGCTTCAGGACTACCATCACGACCAAGATTTCCTGCCTTACGGAACATCTTCAGATAAGGAAGTTTTTTCTTTTCTTCATCGAGAGTTTCCAGAAGTCTGGAGTGTACATGCTCATACCCTGCTTTCACTACAGTTGGAGTGCCAGTGGCAGCAGCAGTTCCCTTGTTATAAAGTGCTTTATTAACTTCAGATCTAGAACCACCGCTTTGTCTGATCTTCTGAGCAGCAGCAAGTTTTGGATTTGCTTTTGCCCAAGCAGACATATCTGCCGCTTTATTGCCAGTCTGTGCTACAAAGGGTTTGGTAGCAGCAGTAGGTGCTGGTTTAGCGGGTGCAGTAGGTGCTGGTTTAGGAGCAGCAGGAGCGGGTGCATTTGCTGTAGTTGGATTAACGGCACCTCCCTGCCTCTGTGTGGTCGATCCCAAGTCTCTACCACCCTGACCTCTTTGAGGTTTAGCAGGGGCAGCAGCAGGGGTGCTAGCAGCGGGTGCAGCAGGAGTGCTAGCACCGCTACCAGGCAGATTACCAGTCGTTACGAAGTCTCCAATGCTCTTCAATCGCTGATTATTTCTGGCAGCTGCAGGGTTGGTAGCAGCAGTGTTAGGAGTACCAGTAAAAATATTTCTTACCTGATTAGCAGCACCCTTAAACAGGTCACCAGTCATGTTGGTCAGTGCTCTACCAGCTCTGTAACCAAGATCTTGGTTTTTTCCAGGATTAGTTCCAATTTCTAATCCACCAACCTTACCATAAACACCAGGTTTCTGAGGTGCCTCACTGATCTGAATAGCGACTGCTCTGGCTTGCTTTCTGCCAGCACTCTGAGCGTTCTCGTTCAGATGAGGATTTACTGTGCCCAGAGCAGCACGGAAGTCGTGTCCTACGATGTCCTTATCCAGTGCCTCTGCAATGTTATCAATGAGTCTAGGACTCTCATATCCCATGACAATGCATCCTTCAGCAATGTCAAGGAATCTCTCTGCCAGTTCTACATTCATAACCTTGAGACGCTTGTAGTAGTAGGACTCTGCTACAACCAACTCAAACTTTTCTCTCATCCAGCGAGGAACGGTGTCGTCCTTCACCTTCTTCATATCCTCAACAGCTTTCTCATTATTCTTACGACGCTTCTTCATATCTGTCTCAAGATATGAATCGTCTTTGTCTTTTCCTTCAGCAATGTCCGAAAAGGACTGTGCCATTTTAGTGATATCAGAAGGCAGCATCTTACTAACTTAGACAGGATCTAGTAGAAGTATTTATAACCATGAAAAAAGAGGGTCTCCTGACTGTGACCAGGACCCTCTGTGGCAGCGCCGACGATATTCAATTCTATTTAGATAAAGAACTGCTGATTAATTCTGTAGAGTCTTCTATCAAAGGAACCTTCTTCCATGTATGCAGTGTGCTGTACATTCTGCAGATACATTACCATCCTATTGTATTTCATTTCAACATATCCAAGAAACTCATCATTCTCAAAGAATGATGTTCCCCCAGAACATTCATCATCAGTATTTAAATATATCGAACTCGCTACATTTTCTCCAGATGGATTATCAATATGAGGAAACATGTCCTCATTACCAAAACTCTGCATAACATTCACCATGAATGTTGCCTGAGATAAATTCCAGTTCACATATTCTGAATCCAGTCTATTGGGAAAATGTCTTTGTATGTAATCATTGTACACTGGTCCTAACCCACTCAGATCATATGATGCATTGATCGTATATGCAGGATAACCTCCTCTTTTAATTTTACTAGAGGGTGGTATTGCCAATGCTAAATTTCTTACTAGTTGTGGATTTCTATAAAATGAGTCTACAACTAGAACTTTAATATTACCAAACCATTGTATCTGTTCTTCTCGATGATCGTTTACTTTAAAAACGATATCTTCATTGACGAGGTGTGCCATATTTAAATTTCATTGCCTGCAGGAACCATGCATCGGTCAATGACTTTGGACCATGCAAGAGAACTTGAACTTGCCTCTCCCCCAAAGAAGGATCAGCAAGTGCTTTCTTTTTCCATTCAGGAGTATCAGAGTTTGCCACCGACTACACCATCATTTACTACTCTACTTGAGTCTTCTGGCCATCCTTCTTGTCTGCCTTTCAGGTAAAATCGAGTGCCAGAGATACACTGATCCTCTGACAAAGCAGTGACCAACTCTTCACCATCTTTTGCCGCACTGTGCCACAACCCATACTGAGTCTTGTAAACACGGAAGCAGTCATCATACCAAACATAATCACTCATAATTCAAATCCTGCAAAGGTATCTTTACTAACATCCTGCTTAATACCACCAACGATATAAGATTCAACCTCAGTCTCCTGTGGAGCAACCTGAAGACCCTTAGAAGAGATCCAGTGCTGTGTCCATGGGAGGGGATTGTTCTTAGCAGGGATATCATACAATGGTTTCAAACCAATCGCCTTCATACGACGGTTTGCAATCCACTCAACATATTGTGAGAGGAGTTTTTCATTCAGACCAATCATCGATCCGTCTTTGAACAGATATTCTGCCCACTGTTTTTCCTGCTGTACTGCCTGATCAAAGGTCTGATACAACCACTGCTCTTCTTCTTTAGCGATTTTGAGCATGTCTGGATCATCACCACTCAACCAGTTGTTCATAATATTCTGAGTAATCACCAGGTGCTGATTCTCGTCTCTGGCGATAAGAGAAATAATTTTTGCCGATCCCTCCATGAGCTTAAGTTCACCAAATGCGAACGAGCACGCGAAGGAGACATAGAATCTAATTCCCTCCAGGATATTGACATTGGCGACTGCTCTATAGAGTTTTCTCTTGAGTTCATAGAGTTCGTTTTGTGCAGAATCTACACCTTCTAATGCATGTTCCCATGAGTTACCTGCACCCCACTCTTGAGATGCCTGTAGGAAATCATCATATGCCTGAGTTACAGTGGTAGCCCGTTCAACGATACGGGGATCATTGATGATGGTATCAAAGACTTCTGATGGATCGCTGTACACATTCTTAATGATGTATGTGTATGAGCGACTGTGAATCATCTCCATGAACTGCCATGCGTTCATACATGCTTCCAGTTCAGGAAGAGAACAGAAGGGGGTAAAAGAGAGTCCAGGACCTCTACCCTGAATAGAGTCCAGCATAACCTGATACTTCAGGTTACTTGTGAAGATATGCTTCTGCTCAGGACGGAGGGTATGGTAGTCTGAACGATCTTTCTGAAGGGAGACCTCTTCTGGTCTCCAGAAATATCCCAACTGCGTTTGAGTTAGTTTGTCGAAGACAGGATATTTGTATGAATCATACCTCTGAATCCCCAAAGGAGCACCAAAAAACATCGGTTGTTTCTTGGTGTCTACAGGGGAGGTATTAAAGACCGTCATTCCTTCGACGGTCTTCTTTTCTTTGGCGTCTAGTCTAAATTGCACAGGCGTCGCACTCCGATACTTCTGATAGTTGTTTAAGCAAATCGCTTACGCTGTCTTCTTTTTTCTCTTCTAACTCATCCGTTTTGTTGTCGTAAGTGTTCTGGTAGTAGCTGGTCTTCCAACCGTACTTATATGTAGTCAAAAGATCATTTGCCATGACCGAAACAGGAACTTCATTGTCAGGATAGTTCTCTGGATTGTAACTCCAGTTACCAGAAATTGCCTGGTCGAAGAACTTCTGCATGACTGCAACGATCTTGATATAACCCTCATTAGACTTCATATCCCAGAGAAGAGTATAGAAGTGTTTTAGAGTCCCATACGAAGGAACAATCTGCTTAAGAGGTCCCTTCTTCGACTTTTTAGTGGACAGGTATCCTCTAGGTGGTTCGATTCCATTTGTGGCATTTGACACAACGGAACTGCTCTCCGAAGGCATCTGTGCGGACAGTGTTGAGTTCCTAAGACCGAACTTCCCGATAGATTCTCTAAGACTCTCCCAATCATATTTTAACTCATTAGGCACAATGCCGTCAACATCCTTCTTGTATGTATCAATCGGAAGAATGCCCTGAGAATACTTGGTACGATCGAAGTACCCACATGCACCCTGCTCAGCAGCAAGACTATTAGATGCCTTCAGCAGATAGAACTGGAACGCCTCTGTGAGATCGTGTACGAGGTTCCATGCCTCTTGGTCATCATACTTAACCTTATGCTTAGCAAGGTAGTGTGCAAGACCGATATAACCAATACCCAGAGACCGACGATTCTTGGTGCCAATCTCTGCTGCCTTAACAGGGTATCCTTGGAAGTCGATGAGAGCATCTAGACCACGCACAGAGAGGTCGCAGAGTTCTTCAAGTTCATCAAGGTTACGAAGTTTGCCCACATTGATTGCAGACAGAATACAGAGGGCAATCTCGCCATCCTCAGTGTCAATATGATTGAGGGGTTTGGTGGGAAGTGTGATCTCCTGACAGAGGTTACTCATCTCCACCTTATCCAGGAAAGAAGAGTGGGAGTTGCAATGATCCAGGTTCATAATATAGATCCGACCCGTCTCTGCCCGCTCCTTCAGAAGATCGAGAATGAGTTCTTGAGCACCGATAGTCTTTTTTGGAACAGATCTATCTGATTCATAACTACAATATAGTTCATCAAACTCAGGAGTGCCAAAAGCATCATACAGACCTGGCACATCATGAGGACTGAAGAGGGAGATCTCTTGGTTTTTGATGAAACGCTCGTAGAAGAGTTTGGTGATCTGAATGGAATAATCGAGTTTGCGTACACGGTTGTCCTCCGTACCCTTATTGTTCTTAAGGACAATAATGTCCTCTATTTCTTTGTGCCAAATTGGGAAGTGTACTGTCGCTGATCCACCTCTGATGCCATTCTGTGTACAGCATCTGACAGTTGACTCAAACTTTTTGAGGAACGGTACAACGCCCGTATGCTGAACTTCTCCGCCTCTGATTTTACTGTTGATGCCACGGATGCGACCTGCGTTGATGCCGATTCCTGCCCTTTGAGCAACATAGTAACCAATAGCCATGTCGCTAGTAAAGATGCTATCGAGGGTGTCATCAACATCAACAAGAACACAGCTTGCAAATTGGCGAAGTGGAGTTCTAACCCCCGCCATGATAGGTGTGGGAATGTTGATCCTGTGTTTGCTGATTGCGTCGTAGTACCGTCTGACATAATCGAGCCTATTCTGCTTCGGATATTCTGCAAAGATCGTAGCAGCGATCATCATGTACATGAACTGGGGAGTCTCATACACATCGCCAGAACTACGGTCTTGCACGAGGTATTTATCGACTACCTGACGCAGACCAGCGTAGGTAAACAGCATGTCACGACTGTGATCGATGAACGAATTCATCTTGTCGATTTCTTCATCATTATAATGGTCGAAGAAATACTTATCGTATACGCCTCTAGAGACGCAGAGAGTGGCGTGGTCGCCCAGAGAGGGGTGCTCATGCATACGACCCCACAATTGCTTCCTGAGGGAGAACAGGAGCAGTCTAGCGGCAACGAATTGGTAATTGGGATTATCCAGATCTACAAGATCACTAGCACTACGAATCAGAATCTCCTGAATCTGTGCTGTTGTGATTCCATCATAAAACTGAATACCAGAATTAATCTCGATCTGTGATGCAGACACACCAGCGAGGTCCTTACATGCCTCTTCTACCATCTTATGCATCTTATTCAGGTCTAGACTTTCCGTCTCTCCAGACCGCTTCTTTACCTTAGTCCCGTTTGTCATCTTCGTCCTTAACAATTGTGAAATTAAATGCTAGAGAAATTCTAGGTTGTTCTGAATGGTTTCTTGTCACAGAGTGTTCTAGTGTACCAGGAAAGATTAAGAACATACCCTCGTGAGGTTGGAATACTTCTCTCGTGGGATGATATTTATTATGCGAAGGGTGAAAGCAAATATTACCAGACCCTTCTGGAACAGAAACATAAAATGCTGAACTAACATCACATGGATAGTGATCATGAATATTAGTACTCATGTTCTTTTCATGTATATGTGCCCACTTACTGTGCAGCATTAGGTCTAGTCCAGATGCTGCTCTGAAGGCAGACATTAACTCATAGACAATCTTGTCTACGATTGGATGATCTGGACAAAAAGAATCCTCATAATGTGTATGAGATGGTTCTGGATCCAAACGATTGTTTTTGTGCTCCAGTAACACTTCAGCAAGACCAGTTAAATCAACATCAGTAGTTCCCCTCATCACATCAATTTTAGAAATTGTGTGTAGTTCTATACTTTTTTCCATTCTGTAAATTTAACCTTTGCTTCTAGACCTGAGTGTGTATTCGATTCTATCACACTCTTTACATTAATGCCAGCGAGAATCATATCGTTGATGTCTTTCTCTACGATGTCTCTTGGCCAGATGACAACACTCTTCCCTGCTGATATGCATCTGCTAATGCGACTGACAATTTCCCTATTACGGGGTTCATTATCATAAACAAGAACGAGATCGCTTCCCTCAAGACAATGAAGGTTACCATCACTGCCACATAGAGCCACGCTATTGTCAATGAAAGTGCTGTCAAAGGGTCCTTCGACCACATAGACAGGTAGTTTTGTATCGATTGTGTCAAATCCATAAATCTTTGGTGCTTCATCCTGAAGCATGACTGTGATATATTTAACCTTATTCGGTCCTAGAGATCTACCTTGGAATCCGACAAGATTTTTTTGGTAGTATAGCGGGATGATGATTCTAGACTCTTCACCCATGTGAGTGTGTACCACATCTGGAAACGATCTGACAAACTCAGCAAAGTTTTCTGCAAAATAAAATTGGGTGGGATCGATTTTACGCTGCTGAAGATAGGTTCTAGCAACTTCCACCTCACTACATAGAGGAAGAACGATGGTCTGTGTAAACTTAGGTTTCTCAAAAACGAATTCAGGTTCATCTGCTACAAAGTTCTTACCAGTAAGACCATTCTTATACTTCTCCATGGTGTACCTACCATGAAGAGAGGTGTCCAACTTCTTCAAAAGATTGTTGAGGGACATCGAAGCACCACAGTTGTGGCACTTAAAGTTGGTATTACTCTTTACGGCGTATAGGTATCCCCTCGCCTTGTTCTTATTGCGTTGAGAGTCTCCACACAGAGGGCAACGGAAGTTATACAGATCCGATTTAACCCTTTTAAATTTCTGTAAGCGAGCAGAGACTAGACTAATATACTTAGAATCAATTAGATCCATTCACAAAGGGTGTCTCTCCATCTATCATACTCGCTGTAGCGGGTGGTGTCAAGACTTCGATGATAGGTGGAACCACTTGTAATACTGCCATAAGGGTAGCGAGGACTGCTCCTGCACCGACAACAAACCTTGCGTTCGTATCCACTTTTTTCTGGATAGTAGAGACTCTATCGTGCATAGTCTCATGGTCTTTCTCCACTTTTTGTTTTAACTCATCAATCATTTTAATGATGAGTTGGTCAGTTCTTTCACTCTCCGCTAAGCGCCCTTCATGACGCTCTAAGATGATAGCAATTTTATTGCTATTTTCTGAAATGGTACTGACTGCCCGCTCAAGTTTATCGAGCATTTCTTTGGACAGGTCTTCATAAATATCGAGTTTAGATTCAAGGACCGCTAACTTCTGAAGACCGAATGCCATTTTATTTCATCCAGCGGGAGCGAGAACCAGGACCTTGGTAGATATACTTTTTCTTTTTCTTTACTGGCGGATCATCACCCGCTTCCTTTGTCCCAGCAATCTGCCCACCAGCAATTCTGTTGGTAGGACCACCAACTGCACCAGCACCCATCATCTCCCTAAGGAGAGTAACTACTTTTTCTAAACGACGATCCATTAGATTGCTTTCAACTGTTCTAAACAATAGTCATCTTCTTGAATACTATTTAGTTCTGTCAGAGGATACTCAGGTATCCTTCCCAGATAAGTCAAAAAACTTTTAGTGCATGGCCAAAGTTCCTTCTCCAGTTTAAAAAACAAGAGAGGAACCCCAGCTTCGTCGAACACATTAAACAATACAATAAAGTGATTGAGGATCAGATGCGTCCTCAATTCTCCAGTATTTTTATATCGCTTCAACAACCTTTTTATGTATTTGATACGCTTCAAATCATCATAAAAATCCTCTTCGGTTACCGCCTGAGGATTCTCATAGTTCTTAATCGCGAACAAGAGATAATTACTGTCATTCAATTCATCAAAACGCATATCAAATTACATTATCATTCAAGGTCAGTGGGATAAGGAATACTGCCAGTGCTAATACCACCATTGCCAGCAGAATCTCTGCCCATGGCAACCAGAACTTCCTTCTTAACTCTCAGGTTTCCATGCATGTCGATGTAAGTTGTAACACCTACCCAACCAGCATGATCGAGATCATAGGCAGTACCGCCATGATCAGCAGTAGCAACACCATATACAAAGGCATCTGCATCAGATCTTTCTTCCTGATAGACACTATCAAGAACAGAGGACTTAGGCAGAGTGGAGACATAGTATGTAGTAGCAGCGATGCTAGTAGCACTCAGACCATCGGTAGTGTCGATAGTCAGAACTCTGTCACTAGTAATACCAGTGATAACTGCGTCGCCGTAATATGTGCCAACTCCACTATTGACACGAGCCCCGACACGGATTACCTGTCCAACTTCTACATCGGTTGTAAAAGTAGTGCCTGTTCCAGTTACGGTAGTGCCGTCAACTTCGACAGTACCAAATGTTGTGATGTTATCGTTATCGCCCCAGAGAGCCATGTTTTTACACCCAATGTACGATTTTCTTAGAATTATTTATAAGTCAAGCATCCTCGCGGTTTCTGATTGCGGCAGAAACTGCTTCCAAAAGCTTGTCATCCATATCAGTTTTGGTCAGCTTAACTGCTTTACCAAGAATAACCAGACAAATGTCAATGAGTTTTTCGCCAAGTTCCTCGTTCTCGGGAATCTTTGCAACGGCATCGGTAATAATTTTCGATGCTAATGGAAGAAGAAATCCTAACATGATTTTAAAGAGAAAAAACCTCTTCTATATAGGCTCAATCTCTTGCGGAATCATATTTCGCTCTTGCATCAGATTCCTTCTTTTCTTTAGAAGTGAATCCATGCTTACGAACCCGCTCGTTATGCTTCTTAATGCGCTCTTGATTCAGTTCACCTTCTGTGGGTTTGCGACCTCTTTCCTTTTTCTCTTCACGAGAACCAGGGTGCTCCTTACGGAACTTGTCGGTGATCCCCTTAGCGCGACCTTCCCGTTCTAACTCGGCAACTTTCCTGCCCTTCTCTTCAACTTCAGGTTTACGAGATTCTTTGAGACGATTAAAAATACTCTCTACATTAAGAGTCTTTGGATAATCCTTATCACCAGGTTTTGCAGGTTTCTCACCACGCTTACGCTTAGCATGGATATTGTCCCACAAACCTTTCTTCCCCTCAGAAACTTGTTCCTTCTCTTTCTTCTCCTTCTCTTCACGCTCTTTGTCGATGTCATGATCGGCACCAGTTTTGAGACGCTGTTTCAGAGTCGAAGGACCATACTTGTCCTGCTTATGACGAGTCATTCTCTTCATACGATCGAGAGTTTCACCACTCGCTCGCTGAAGTTTATTCTCCTGCTCAATACCTTTCTTTACTGCCTTAGCAGCACTCTTTAACTTATCGCGAACCCCCTCTTCAATAGAGGAGGTTTCTACTTTTTTTCAGTTTCTTCCTCTTTTACGCAGTTAGGAACTTCTTTACCACCCTTCTTCTTAGTGCCCTTGGCAGTATAACCATCCCAGCAGGTAGAAGCGCCAACATTCTTACGCGCCTGCTTCATACCCTCACCGATGTACTTATCCTCATACATTCTGAGGATCATGTTGGAGACAGACTCCTTCATCTCAGGGTTAACAATAATCTTATTGTTAACTGGTTTCTCAGTAATCTCTACCTGCTTCTCACTAGAAGTGGTAGCGTCCTTACTTTGATGAAGAGCAGTTGCTTCCATCATCTTCTGTCGAAGAGACTCTTCCATCTCTTCTTTCATGGATTTTTTCTTACCTCTGTCAGCAGCAATAGCTTTACCAATCGCCTTGCGACGCTTGTGCAGATACTTGTCACTGCTGTCAGAGTCACCGTCGTTATCGATATCGGCGTCTTCTTTTCCTACTGGATCCAATGCCTCAGGCATGAAAACATTTACCATGCTGCGAAGCATGATGAGTTCCGAGTTCTCTTCAATAAAATTTGACATCGACCTTCTACGGCTGACTATTTCTTGTTATTATTTATAAATGACCTAACCTTCTCGGAAGGTGTCAGTTGCTGTACATACTCTCTGTATGAATCTGTACCAACTTCTCTCTTGGAGGCAACGACTCCGCTGACAGGTTTCTTAAAGTATTCATTCAAATCCTGAATCCAAGATTTGAACATGATACCTTCATTTGTAACAGCGATGACATAGTTAGTGCCCTTTCTCATCACCCTACCGATGAGACCTGTATTCATATTCTCTACAAGTTGACCAATGTTAAAGACATTACCAGAGATGTATTGTTCTCTCAGAGTCTTCCAATCAAACTTAGGCGCGATCTGCCACAGTTCAAGACCTTCTTTCTTGGTAGCAGCCTTACCCATAGATTTCTGAACTGTATTAAACAGTTCTCTAGCGACTACACCCTTTGCTGCTTTGGGCAATCCTTTTTTAAATGCCTCAAAGTCTCCGTCTGCTGCTAAAGCTCTGAGCTTGGAAGCAGACATACCCTCGACCCCTTCAGCATCAGGGTCTCGCTCCCCTGCACTGATGACATTAAGCGAATCAAAAGTATAGAGACTCCCGTTGTATTTGTTCGCGAGACTCTCAAACTCCTGCTTTCTGTCAGCACCAACCACGATATTGACAGAGGAGAATCCTTGGGTGTCTGCATTTTTCAAAGCATCAATAATAGTGCGAATAGATGGATCATAGACAATATTAGAACTATGATCAGGGAACATCTTCTTCATGAAAAGAACCTTTGTCTCAGCATCCAAAGGATTCTTCTGTGCATCAGTGGTATGGGAAGGGTAAATCAAATATTCACCATCTTCAGCAGCATCTTTAATTCTGTCTAGCAGTTTCTCGTGTCCAGATGTAGGAGGATTGAACCTACCGAATCCAATAGTGATGGTTCCGCGTGTCTTTTCTACTGCTTCTTCTTCCTCTTCTGGAGCAGCCTCTTGACCACCAGCACCAGGTGGTCCTGGGGGAGGTGCTTCTGGAGCAATTTGTCTTGCTGCTCTACCTGGTTTTGTTGGATCTGTATCCTGTGATGGTTTTCTACCGCTAGAAAAAACTAACTCACCATCTACAGTTCTACCAACAACCCTGTCATTGGAATCCAACCAGGATCCATGACCATCACCCTTTAGCCCAAGCTTCTTTGCCTGCTTAGCAGCATTGGACTGTGCCTCTCCTAAAAAATTGAAGAAAGATTTCATAGTATCAGCGACCAAACACCCGTCTATTAGACCCTTTAGTGGTATTTATATTAAATGCTAGTGTGATCCTAAGTTCATCACTGTCTGTGGGTTTAACAAGATGCCTCAAGAATGAAGGGAAAATTATAACATCTCCTTCAGACACATCAGGAGTGTAAGATCCAGAAACAGATCTGGCACAGTTATCTCCCATCACTCTTCCATTATTCATAAACATATACAACTGATGCTGAGGGTTCATAAAGTCTGTACTGCTATGAACTTCTGGATTAAATTTAACATAATGTATGCCAGAAAAAAATCCTGGCAGATGATCATGCTCTTCCTGACCATGATCTTTACCTTGGTAAAAATTTAACCAACTCTCATCTATATAACATCTCTCTTCCAACAGATCGAGATCAGATGTAAGTCTTTCCATGACATCTCTATATATCTCTCCATATCTGTTTTCATCAGATGAATGGAATTCAGTTCTTAGATTACAAGACCATCCTGTAGGTGTTCCATTTATAGGATACTCGCTGAATGTCTCAAACTTTTTTTCAGCGATTTGTCTAATCTCTGTAGGATCTTTCCAATATTTAAAGATAGGAATACCAAAAATATATTCACTCATTCTAATTTAATGTAAGGGGCAGAGTAACTTGCTTGAGAACTAGCATAGAGATAAAGATCTTGTACAACCTGATCTTGTATTTTCTTTGGCGCGTTCTTCATGGTTAGTAAAAGAGTCAGTACAAGATACTTTGAATACCTATACTTATTGGAATTGTTCTTAACTAGAGTAGTGGCACCCTGAACATCTGCTGGACTAATTATACCATACTGTGCCATCATTGAGGCAATGTTAGCAGCATGTTTATCACTATTTGCCATTGCCAGTGCAGCGGACTCGGATGACTTTGGTAACTGTGGAAGACCATGCCGCTTCAAAATAAAGTTAATAGGACCCAAAGATACTTTACCTTGGTTTGCAGAAGCACCTTTAATTTCTCCCTGCCATCCAGTCAGAGATGCTTCACCACCGAAACTTCTGAACTGAATCTTTTCTGTTGTAGCAGTGCCCCACTGGATGTATCCATCCATTGCTTCCGTGTTCGTGGTCGTTCCACGGAAAGATGCAGTAATGGACTTTTTATCCGATGGAAAATTTTTCTGACTGATGCGTCCTATCTGACCATTGATCTTTTTTAGAGATACTCCGATCAATTGATTAGACTGAACATACTCAAACATTTTTTCATTCAAACCCTTAAGAGTTCTTTCTTGAGTCAACTCTCCAGGATTAAAACCTTTACCAACAATATAGATATCAGCAGGACTCCACTTATTAAGATTACCAAAAGCAGACTCTTCTCTATTGATGGCAGTAAATGTCTTTTCAATAGCATTTACTAATGGAGATCCTCTATGAAAAGTAAATTGACCTTTCCCACCATACATTCTGTACAGTGCATTAGCACCAGCGATGGATGAATTGATCCAATCATCTGGCAAACTGTTTATCATCAGATCAAACTTCTCATCTGTAATAGCTCCTGCTGCTGCTCTTACAAAATTGTCTTTGGTTACATCCTTATTAGTCATCTCACGGCGAAGAACATTAAACACAACCGATGCGTAAAGTGCTTGCGATGACTCAGCGAGTTTAGTTAATGCTGCACCAGCTCCTGATCCACCACCTGCACCTTTCTTGTAGATGAGTTTAATTATGCTGGACGACAGCGTAATCTTTGTAATTGGAAAAGAGGATTCGTTTTTGTCAATCTCATTGACAAAGGGAACCCTCCTAGTTTTCAGTATTTTAGATATTTGATCTTGCGCTTCTGCCCGCTGAGCAGAAATAATTCTTATCTTATCTACTTTTGGTCCAGCCTTTACAACCTTAGTCTGAACTCCTGTCAGAGCAGAGTTCACTGCTAATAGAATTTCTGAGTCTGACATTAAAAAAGAGGGACTATTCTTCTCTCTTATTTAGATAGTCCTTTTCAGATTGATAAGGATGTGTCTCTCCAGACCACAATTTATACCCCTCAACAAGATCTGGAATTAGCCATTGGTCCACCCGATAGCAATACTGCCAGTTAACAGGTTGAATACAATTCATCACAACAACTTGGAAGAATGCTACTAGGTGGATCCAGAAACTATACATCAGAGATCAGCACTCATCCATTCCAAGAGGTTTAGATGCTTCCAGTGCCTCATCAATTTTTTTGATCGTATCGCGAATAATAACAATACGCTCTGGTACACACACAGGATCTTGTGTAAATCCTTTTTGTGCATCGATCAATGCTTGCAGGACCCAGACTGCGTTTACTGGTTCGAGTTCAATGTTAATCATCAACGGTCTCCTGCTTTACGATTCTCAGAGTAGTAGGCATCAAAGGTGCCTTCGGGATAACGAGAACTCAGTTTATCGATGTTACGATCCAGAACTTCTTCCAGAGAAACGCCGAGTGCCATACATGCCTGAGCAACATACCACATGACATCGCCCAGTTCGATCTTCAGATGCTCAATGTTATCCTCATTCCAGGGTTTGCCTTGAAAGGTGATCTTCTTAACGATCTCCATAAATTCACCACCCTCAGCAGCAATGCCAACAGCAGCAGTCAGGAGACGCTGAATGTCACAACCTTCTGCTTGCAGAGATGCAACACGAGCAATGAACTGAGCATTGTCCTTAGAAGGAGCACTGGTAACCTGATCAACAAACGAGATGTACTTATCAGATTTTGCAGTGGTGGTGGCAGGAGTCACTACAACACTAGTTTGATAGTTAATAGGTTCTGCTTCCTGAGGAATAGTACCCTGTTGACCAGTAGGGTCTTCAGGATTATCCCGCCATGCGTTCACAACTTCAGGATCGCCAGGTTCTGCTTCCCAGAACTCTTTGGGACGATTAGGACGACGAGGGGGAGTAGGTTGTGGCACCTCTTGATTGAGGGCATTGGTGTTCATTGGCATGATTAATAACTAATAATTTTGGTTTTCTTTGGATGGAAATTGTGGATCTTATCTAGATGGAAAAACTCCCATGAGTAAGAAACATCTTCCAGATGCCTTTCTTCAAAGTTTAATTCTTCTGGAGATACACTGAGGAAACCAGCAATAGTAAGTCTATCACGGTCAGTGAACCAGTTGGACTTCATGTATGGATTATGAAGGAAGTGTGATGGATATGCTACCAGACTATTATAGTCCATAGTGACGATTTCTTCAAGCTTGTATGGTTCGTAATCTTCGATCTGAAACCACTTGGTATTGTCATTAGAAGTTCCCTGAATATACTGATTGAAATCTTCTACTTTAGATTCGTCGTTAAAACTAAAATCTAGTTTTGTTTTCTTACCTTCGTATGACCAGAATCCAGTCTGGACCATATCATTTCCTGTTGGTTTGGTTAAGGAAATATTGAAGGCAATTTGAGGAGAGGATTGAAACTCTCCAACAATATCCGTATGAGGAAATGCTGCAAGAACATTGTTTAATGGCATGTCTCCATTGAAACAGTTTCCATTAATAGAATGAACCTTTATGTTCTGGACACCTAGTAGAGATTTGAATCCACGAAGGATTGGTTGAGCAAACCATTCCATGATTTCCTCATGAAAATATAAAGATCTACCAGGTCTAATGAGATTGTCCGTCATATGATTATGACCATTTTCCCACCAGTGACCTTGCTCAAAAAACTTTGTTACCTGATCAGGATTTGCAAAGAAATTTTTAGCAGTAAGAATAGGAATATCTTTATCTTTACCCAGATAAGAATACTCACACGCCAGTCTATTTACCTGACAAATGTCATTCCAGACTGTATTATGATTTTGAATTCTAGACATCAGAAAAATTTAACTTTGCAAATTTACTTTTCATAGCACTTGTATCTGGAGGAGTATATTCTTCTTCTTGTCCACTGTCTAAGAGATCTCCACCTTTAGACTGTTCACAATCATACAGTCTCATCTTTGCCCTGTCAATACCAACTACAAATCTCTTGTTTATTGATATGTCATTGTAGCGGTTCTTCAACTGCTTCACCATAATTTGTCCCAACTCCTCAAGCTCTTCTGTAGAAATAAGGGCAAACATAAGATCAGCAGTAGCAGGGAGACCAAAGGACTCAGAAGTGTCAGTAATGTCAACATCAGAGCTACCATAACCAGAACGAGTGGTCTGCGTGGCAGAAACGATAGGGACACCTGCTTCAACAGCCAACCCTCTAAGCTCTTCAGCAATTGCTTTGATATAGCTATATGAATTGACATTGCCACCCTGGCGATACCGCGAGGAAGCGCATATATTAAGGTAATCGATGAAAATAATATCAGGTCTAAATGACTTCTTAAGTGCAAGCTCATTAAGAAGTGCCTTAAAATGTCCACTATGTGCGCTAGCAGTAGGATACTCCTTAATAATTAGCTGACCTTGAGTCTTCTTTGCAAGTTTATTAACTTTATTTTCAAACATTACCTTAGGCAGGTCGGCAATGTCTTTGATATTTACATTGAGGAGGTTCGAGTCAATCCGCTCAGCAATTCTGACCTCCGCCATTTCAAGAGTGATGTAGAGAACATTCTTCCCCTGCAAGAGGACGGAGCTAGCCATGTGGCACATGAATAGAGACTTGCCGACGCCCGTACCAGCGAGAGCGACATTGAGAGTCTTATTAGGGAGACCACCTTTTGTGATCTTGTTAAAGAACTCGATGTCGAATGGGATCTTTTCTTCTTGTTTGTGATAGAACTCATAGCGTTGTTCGTAGTCTTCTAGGTAATCGTGCCCTACATGGTTGTCGAAGCAAACCGACAGAGCATCACTGAGGATACTGGGGATTGCATCTCTACCTCTCTTGTCATCCTTACCATCTGCAATCTGGATGGATTCCATGAGCGCAAGGTATATAGCACGATCTCTACACCACTTCTCAGTAGAATCGAATAACCAATCGATATTGGTATCGTCCTGAGACAGGAGTGGAATGATCGCACTAGTATCTTTGAATTCTTGTCCAGTAAGATCTTCTCTATTAGAAATCTCAATCTGCAGAATCTCTTGTGTAGGCAACTTACCATACTGCGTAACGAAATCAATGATCTCTTCGCAGATGATCTTCTCTGTCCTTAGATCAAAGTAGTCTAAGTTGATGAATGGAATAACTTTTCTGGTGTAGTCTTCATTATAAAGGAGATTCTTTAGAATCGTGATCTCAATTTTTTCCATAACTGAATTCTTTATTGGCGGTTTCGTCCAGTGCTTGCATCACTTCTGGAGTGAAATACTTCTCGGGGTCTGCGAGAATTTGCTTAGCATAGATTTTTTTACCGTCAATTTCGTATCTGCCTGCGACATTTTTCCAAAGTCCACCAATCTCACCGAGCTCAAGAAGACCGTAATATCTATCAAGACCACGCTCATCATAATACAAACGAACTTCCACATCTTTGTTCTCCTTACTCAAACGCGACTTGTGAGTCTTAGCCTTGATAATATTGCCGACCACTTCTGTTCCATCCTTTTCTTTCTTTTTGCTGAGATAGATGATTGTAGACGCTGCATACTTGAGTCCACTACCTCCGCCCATTTCTTTAGTAGGTACATAGGATCCGATAACATCGTAGGTGTGATTGGTGACGATCATTGGAATGTTCGCCTGCCCCAGTTTCAGGGTCAGCATACGAAAAGCACCTTTAATAAGTTGGGATTTCGTCATATCCCTAACCTGCTTATCGTTCAGAGCGTCAGTAATTTCTTTCTCCGTAGAAAGCATCCCAAGGGAGTCTAGCACGAACATGCAAGGTTTACGCTCATCTTCAGGTTTTTTTAAGTATATATCTACTGCCTTGAGTGCTTTACTACGAAACTCTTCTACCGTCACAACATTGACGACTACCAAACGGTTGACATCAATACCACGAGACTCAATCAGTGACTTAGTGATAGCTGCCTCAGTATCAAAATAGAGACAATACCCATCGGGATTGGTATCAAGAAAATTCTTAACAACGGCGAGTGAGAAGAAAGTCTTTCCAGTAGAAGACTCTCCAGCAATAGCAGTAATCTTATTGCCAGATACACCACCAAATACACTACCTGAAACCAGTGCATTAAAAATGTACGAACCCGTGTCAACATAAGTCTCTGACTCATCAATATCTGCTGCAAGTTTGGTGTATTCATCACCAATTTCTTTCACAATGTCCTTTAAGAAATCCATAAAATGTGCCAGTAATACAACTATTATACCATCAGATGAAGAAATTCTCTAGCGTGTTTGCTTTCTCAATACTCCATCCAATAGACTCAATGATAATCTTTAGAGGTTCTAAAAATGCTTTCTCAAACTGAAGATCATAATCAACATACTTATCAATACCCAACTCCTTAGGAAAATCTTGAATGAAAGAGATCACATTCTCGTGGAACTTGTTAGGTTTTTTCAGATAGCAGAACTTAATCTTCTCTCCATTGGAGATCAATGAATACTTTTTAGTAAGATTGTTCTCTTTAATGTAGTGATTAAACAAGAGGGCACCCCTACAGTGGATAGGAGTTCCTTTGATATAGATGTCTGATGAAGACCTATACTTAACTACATCACTAACTGAGCGTGGAAAAGAAATCTGCTCTGGAGGAAGAGTCTTAAACTCCTGACGACATTGTTCAATGAAGTCGATAAGGTCATCCTCTGTTTTATTCATCATAATCTTGAGGGCATCCTTAATCATCTGACGACAAGGAGCAGGTGTAGAGGATTTCACTGCCTCAATACCCATCATCTTCAGTTTGGGTTCACTGTATTGAACACCTTCACTGTTCCAGACATTGAGAATATAACGCTTCTTTGCGGTCCAGATGCCACGCTCAGCGATATTCTCACGCTTCATCTGCATCTTCTGATCATACGCCGACACATAATCCGCCAACTCCTGATATGAACATTCAATAAAAGGTTCCAGTTTTTCCTGGCAGATCTTGTCAAGTATCCCCACAATTGCTGCTTTGTCGCCAGACTTAGTACTAAAAAATTTAGTAACAAGAGGTCCAAGGTTAAGATAGATACTGTCAGTGTCGGATGCAATGACATAATCTTCTGCTTCCGTTTGCAAAAGTTTATTTAGATATTGGTTCATTTTGCCTTCGATCCAACGAATCGAGACCTGACCAGACAAAGTAATCGCCTCAGCGTTCGCTACTTTGAAATACCTGAAGTATTGATTACCAATAGCACCATAAGCAGAGTTAAGAGAAATCTTTTTCGCCATTTGAATGTTGTTACATCTGGCGATCTCTTTTTCAAGTGCAACAGTAGGAGTCTTCTGGTACTCCTGCTTTGCGGCGAGCATTTTCTTCTTGTAGATAACACGATCGCCATACATTTTCTCCATCAGTTCGGGTAGGAATCCACGCTTATCCTTACGATACATGGCACCGTTAGCACAAACAGCGTAGTTCGAATACATCTCGAAGTTTATCTCCTCATTAAGGATTCTATCAACTGTAGATGTTGGATGTTTCTCGTCCAGAATGGTTTCGGGCGAGATATTGTATTGCATGATGAGATGAGGATAAAGACTGTTAAGGTCAAAACTGACCACCCAATCATACACCCCAGGAGTCGGTTCCTTAACATAAGCACCTGCGTACTTTTCGTCTTTATCCGTCTGTTCCTTGGGAGGAATAACGATGTTTTTCTTCTTCAGGTAATTGTAGATAATGGTATCCCACATCCGAACCTGATAGAAGACATCATTATAGTTAACTTTGGCGTCATATGCCATAGTCAGGGCGAGCTCGATCAACTTCATCTTGTCTTCAAGACGGTCTACGAGCTCCACATCGATGATGTTGTACTCTACAAACTTTTTCCAACCATGGGTGTAGAAATCTTGGAAGGTATCAAACTCAGAGTGATCGAGTTTCTTTTGACCAAGTTCTACATTGGCAATGTGGTCTAGACGATACGATTCCTGATTAGTATAAGTAAATTTCTTATACAGATCCAGGTAATCTAGTTGTGTAATGCCGCCGATATCATAGTAAACCTGCTTACGACCCTTAATGAACACCTCTTTCTGAGTAACAAGACCCCAGGGGGACAGTCTCTTAGCAAGTTTTTCACCAAGAACACGGTCCAAACGCTTAGCGATGAACGGCATGTCGAACAGTTGGATGTTCCATCCAGTAATAATATCTGGAGTATGATCCATCCACCACTGAATAAAACTGTTCAGCAGATCACGCTCATTGTTGAACTCAATGTACCGTAGATTGTCTTTATGAACCTTAAAAGGACCCTGACCCCAGGTAATAATCTCCTTAGTGTTACTATCTTGAATAGTAATCAACAGAATTTCCTGGTCAGCAGACTCCACATCAGGGAATCCGTTCTCAGAACGGGTCTCAATATCGATTGTATAGAGGCGAATCTTGCTGATGTCGAACTTAATCTCATCTTCTGGATACTTGTCCGAGATATATTGATAGATAAACCTTTCGTTACCGTAGATCTTAAAGTTGTTTACGCCATCATATTTTTTGATGAACTCTCTACACTCGCGAACAGATCCAGGTTTGATTGCCTCCACATAATCGCCTTCCAAAGTCCTATAATTTGTAGGTTTGCCCGAGGGAACAAACAAAGTAGGCGAATATTTCTCACGGAACTGGAAATACTCGCCACGATCATAACCACGAACGAGGAAATTATCCCCGATCATTTGCACATTAGTATAGAACTTCATTAAAAAACTCAGTTTTTGGCAATCAATTCATTATAAACTTCCAGAAGTTCCACCTCTGGATCTACAAGTGTCAGTATAGCATCAGATGAGATACGACACTGGTTCTGAGCGGTCAGATGTCTACCTGGCCATCTACGAAGTCTCTGTTTCCAATCCTTTGTAGGATCTTCGGGATGAATGAACTCAACTGGATCAGTCAATTCGCAGTCTGGTTCACCAATTTCTGCTCCAACTTCGCGAATTTTTGCAATCAGAACCTTATAATCACCCTTAAAGACAATAAGTTTAACTATTGGATTCATTGAGAAGTCCCTCATACATAGATTTTAGGTCGGAAATTGGTTCAGCAATAGTCACAACCGTTGCAGGATTAACCAAATGATCTGTATCCTTTACCACATCAATCCATGTCTGAAGACCGACTTTCTTCAAGGTAGAATTGTGAGCACCTGCTTCTTCAGTCAGGGTCATTTCTGGAGTATAGGTTACCTGAAATGGTTTCTTGAACAGATATTGATACTGTTTACTCTCTGGATCATGAATCTCTTTGATATCAGAGATCAACTGAGTGCCGTCACTCAGGATTGCAATCTTAATCGACATAGTTGGAACTTACCTGAAGTCATTTTACCACAAAAAAGGGGGGTGATCAACCCCCCGCTATTTAGAACCAGTCCTTACGCTTGTGCGCCTCTGGTACTATCTTCCCTAGCGTCACAGTCAGGAGACCATCTTCAAAGGTCACATCCCTAACCTCTGTATCATCCGAGAGTGTCCAGACCCGCGTGAAGGACCTCTGCGCCAATCCTTTATGTGCGTAGTCTGTATCGGTCTCCTTGTCCTCCTTCTGACCTTCCACGAAGAGTTTGCCATCCTGTGTATAGACAAACACTTCTTTCTTCTTAAATCCTGCCAGGGCGATTTCTAGTTTACATTCTACTGCGCTGACATTGATCAGATTATATGGGGGATAATTAGAAGTTGTTTCGTGCAACTTGCCGAAGATACGGTCGAAATAATCTTCCATACCAATACTATTGCGATTCAGTTTATCGAGCAACTGCTCCATATTCGCAACATGATACCGCGCTAATGCGTTAGTCATTTGTACTTCTCCTTTTAAAGCGAGATTAGATTGTGTGTACCCTTACGGCGTACAATACTATTTAACCATTTTAGCATTAAAAAGGGGGGTCGGTAAACCCCCCATAGAGTAGCGTATATTCCGTATGTATAGAGTCGCGCACGAAATGGCGACGAACTATTTATGCAGGTTCTTCGCCTTCTGGTTTCTTTCTTCCAATATTATACTTAGTCTCAAGAATCCAATCTCCCTTGTCTTTGTACGACAGGACCTTGATCTGATTCAGAGGAGCAATGTCGGCAATTTGGTCTACATTGACGACTTTGATTAGACCCCAATCCGCAAGCAGTTGAGAGATACGATTACGACGCTGGACATCGTTCACCGTAAGATTTGCTCTCTTACCATCGAGGGCAAAGAGTTCTTTAAAGTGTACGATATAGTAACGACCCTGCTTATGGAGAATGTGGCAGGACTGATACAGTTTCTTTTCTTTACGGGATGCAACTCCAATCCTCGTAAGAGTTTCTCGCACCTTCAGGAAGTCATCAGGTTCGCTTAGTGCAACTTCTACCATCTGATCGGCAGACCAGTTCACAGTGGGTTCAACAACGACGCTCATCTCAATAAAGCAAAATGTTTTTATTATTTAGTAAATAATTCTTGGAGCAGACGGACCTTCTCCAATACCAGTGCCTTTAGTGATGTATTCAGTACATCCATGATAATAATATTCGATCTCATATTTTTTATGGAGATCCTTCTTGTTAATCTTTTTGCCCGTAATTTCTTCGTAGATAGTCATAAATGTTCCGAACATATGCCACTGTAATGGTGGAATATATGATGGGGACAAACAGATAAAGATTTGATCAAACTCATAGTTATCTTTCCAATCATATCTCTCCATGGTGGAGTATGTAAAATTAGGAAGATGCTTCTCAGCATATTGAATGTGATCTATATTTTCACTCTTATCATCACCGATCCAAGTATAAGAAGATAGTCTACCTTTAGTATGTAACCACAGAGACCAATTACCTTCCATCACTCTATCGTAACACTCAAGAAGTTTACGCTCGTAGAGAGAGTTTACATCTCCAGATTCATCCTCATTCGATATACGAAACACTCCAGAGAAAACATCATCATGATGATCGATATTGATAATGTCGATATCGGTATGTCCCTCTAGTCCATAAAGAATGTTGTCATGATCATAACCAAAATAAACTTCTCTACAGTTTCTAAGTGCTCTAAGATAGACACGAAGACAATAGTGATAATATTCTATGTTGATGTCATGCCTGAACTCTCCAGGAAAATCATTAAACAATTGCCACCATTTTAAGACTGGCCATTGATCATAATTTTCCTCACGGATCTCATCAATTTTATTATGATTAATCGCTGGTTCGCAAATATAGTCCAAGTCAATACTTAGAACTCTCATTTCATACCACCCGTATCCATTTTCTTTTTGATGTAAGCGATCTGTTCTTTAGTCAGAATCCTGAGAGTCTGATGTGCTTTTTCATCACTGTATCTATAGTATTTTTTGACGGCATCAAGGTCGGAGATCTTCTCCTTCTTTAACCACGGAGAGAACCTACGCTTCTTACGAAGACTGTTGAGTAGAAACTTATACTGCATGTCCTTGTCCAGAAAGTGACTCTTGTTCATCTCATTCGCGAACATGATAGAGTCGATGTGTCCAGACAGACACTTGTTCACAATGAATGGAGGATACTTCTTAATAGCAGAAGGATCCTCTTCCAGAAGGTCATCCTTTGTGAAGTTTATAGAGTTCAACCAGTCTTTGAGTTCCATCATTTCATTTTAACATTAACACTGAGAACTTGGGCACCAGGGTTGCGAGCAAGGGCAACAGACCTGGCATGGGCATAGTCACGAGCAACGACCTCTTCGGTGAACACAGTGCCTGCCACATAGAGTTTAACTTCACACTTCATAATTCATCAATAATAGTTCTTTACGGTCTTGCTGGTTCTTCATGTAATCACCGACCGAACGCATTGTGTAGGTCAGATCATACTCCTGAGCGTTCCATCCTTCAAAACGATCCTTAACCAACTGGGCAGAGTTATACGAAACCATCATAGGACCAGTATGATTATCGCAATCAGCAGCAAACTTATCGTGATCAAATCCTTTGTGCATTGATCCCTTACGCCCA
>Ga0222715_10000397_pt1 | contig 43277 bp, 50 predicted proteins | sample C33_9DmetaG_FD_165056 | JGI IMG/M metagenome (GOLD analysis project Ga0222715, IMG submission 165056) | Estuarine water microbial communities from San Francisco Bay, California, United States - C33_9D | ecosystem: Environmental > Aquatic > Marine > Unclassified | place: USA: California...
GGCTGGGCATTCTATGCCGCCCTATGGATTTTCTGTCCTTGTTAGGTCCGTCGGCCGGCAAGGTGATATAAGGGTGATCGCACACTGACAGTATAGTTCCCTAAGGAGTACGTCTGGTGCGGGCTTCGCCCTGACCTATGTGCATATTTCTGATGATTTTTCGGTATATAGTAATATATATTTATATATTGTAATTATATAGAGAGATTTTCAGTAGAAAAGTACTAAATACTAAGGAAAATTTTTTGTAAAATTTTTTACTATATAGGGGTGTAGTTAAAGCTATCTACCGAAATCGACCATAGATCTTTAAGTTTTAATTCTTTATCCCAAGACATATGCCCTTCTAAGAAGTTAGACCAAGTCTTATCTTTTTTACGAGCTCTTACTATATAGTCTCCTAAATCTCTATTTGGAATACCAATTACAAACTTATTCATAAGCTCTATAGGGTTATCATTTAAATTAACGCCTTTATTATATAAAAAGCATCTGAAAAGAAATCTCTCAGGAGGTGTTGTTGATCTTATTATGTCTATATCTGCTATAGGAAGATATTTAGTAAATAGATCATAAGCTATATTGTACTTTTTAACAGCATTTTTCCAGGTCATACCTACTATATGGTCAGAAGGACATAAAGATGCATGCTCTATATATCTAAAAAATGTAGACCCGGTAACCATTTTATTAGGATTTTCACTACATTGTTTAGTTAATTGAGTTAAATCAGAATAAAATTCATCTGTTCTAACCTTTATAATATATTCTGTTGGTTTAAATTTCTCTAATGCAGCCTTCATCGTAAGAGCTTGATAGAATACAGGATGAGCATAGGGCTCTACAGTAGTGCTATGGGTAGTTAGTATTTCACCTCTACCTTGAAGTTTCCTTGAAGTAAGTACTACATTTTTATTCTCGAATACAGAATAATCTCCTTGATAGTCATCATATGTAGATAAGACTACATTAAAGCCTAGTTTTTCATAGTATTCATAATTCTTAATAACAAAAGAAATATCGTATATAGGACCTTGTATTACTACAGTAAAGTATTTATTTAACACATCTAACATATAGCCAATCTTTATTACCTTTGTCTGCAAAAGAATCTAGTGCAGTAAAAGTAAAATCTTTGAATCCTATATCACCAAAATCGTCGACTATTTGTTGAGTATCTTGAACTCTATGATCATAAAAAGAATTCGTAGTTTTAGCATCCCATGCATTATCGTAATACCCAACTCTAAACTTCTCTATATTTTCTTGAGTCATAACTACACCTGTTTTACCAATAGTACATTGAAGTGAAAAAATTCCACCAGGTTTGAGCACTCTGTATATCTCTTCGGTTAAACTTCTCCTAATGTCATATACACATATATGTTGATACACTATGGTACTCATTACAAAGTCATAATGAGAAGATTGTAGTTCCTGCAAATCTACCCCGTTATTACAAAACCACTTACTATTCTGCTCTAAATAAGTTTCTTTACAGTGATTAATATTACCTTCACTTATATCTACACCGTCAACTGTGTTAAAGTCACATAGAGAAAGCATATTAGTAACGTTTCTACCTTTACCGCAACCAAAATCCAAAGCGTCTTTACCTGCCCACTTATCTTTATTTTTTAAATCTTTAAGTAAAATATTCCAATAGTCAGGATTGTTATTATGCTCTTCGTGATTATTAGTACCAGGATTGTACCACCTTTTCTGCATTAGAGTATAAGAATTTTTAGGATCTATCATAAAACTTTACCTTTAGTATAAATATACGAACTATTTATGAGTAATGCAACCAATCGACCCGCATACACTATTTTCAATCTTCGAACAAGGGGATGAACAGGTCTATAAAGAAAATGGAATAGAAGATGTTCTAAAGAATCCATTTGTGCTAATGGGCACTATCCTTAACGGTATAGAGAACTATCACCTAATGGATATAATGTATACCAGAAAATTTGGAGAAAACTATAAAGCCGTACAGGCACAAGTAAAAGATAAGTATTTTAACCGTATGTACGGGTACTTAAATAGAATAGATAGTACTTCTTTTGATGATAAGCATGATATAGGTACTACTTTTGACTATAATGCTGTAACAGGAGCTTTAGCTGCTCTATTAAAATACTTCGAGGAAATAGAACAATACGAGAAATGTGCTGTTATAAAGAGGTATTTAGATCTTTTAATAGAAAAAGTTTATAGAAGAGTTGCTCCATTGACTTAATTTTCGTATATTTAAGTAAATAAAAAGGTTATAAGACATGTCAAAATTTGAAGACGGAATCAAAATCAAGTGTATTACTCCAGAACAAGCAGAAAAATTCCTCACTTGCGAAGAAGATCAGCTTAATACTCCAGCGTATTACTTCACACTAACACCCGATCCGGTATACGGAAAAGGTTGGGAAAAAGTAACTTACTACACAAATAGATCCAGAGAGATACATATACCAAAGGGTCTTATAGGTGCACAATACATCTATATATTAGAGAATGATACAGTGCCGGGCCTTGTCAAGATAGGCTTTACTAAGAATAAACCGTCCGAAAGAGTAAAACAAATCAATGCCGCTACCGGTGTTGCTTTAGACTTTAATGTAAAATACCAATATCCTTGCTTTAATGCCCATGATCTCGAGAAAGAGATACATATTTATTTAGAAGCTGAAGGCTTTAGAGTAAATAAAAAGAAAGAATTTTTTAATATCACTGTAGAACAGGCAATATCTGTAATAGAAAGAATTGGAGAACCTTATAAAATGGTAGAAGATGAAATCGTTTAATAGAGATACACGAGCAGTCTTATCAAATAACCCGACTGGGTTACTATTTAAATTAGTTTTACCTAGGATTATCAAAAATATCGCGGGCAAACTTCGCGCGTTTCGCGCGGCGGCCGTACTTTTTATACTATTCGCCCTCTTTTCTTGCACAAAACCCTACGATGACCCCACTATTTGCGTGACCGGCGACTGTTTTGCCAAATTTTCTATAGATGCTCCACGTGATTCCAATGGATTCTACCATGTCTCCCTTGATTATGATGGAGAATACGATCCAAGATTCACTATCGATGGTTTAGCTAGTGCTATTTCCGAAGAATACCGCTACGGAGATCAATCAGTAGTTAGTGCTAGGTTTAAAGGAGATAAGGAAATCGAAATAGTTATTGCAGAACACTTAAATCAAACAGAGATTATACCTGTTGTTCAAGAAACTCAAATATACTTCTCAGGTAACTCTTCTATGCTCAAGACTAAACGTACTGTAGGACCTATTCCACTACATCTTAAAGGAGATACTCTTAATATTCAGGCAGAAGTACTATGGGATGCAGGAGTAGAATCTATCCTTAGAAACTTTTCTTTAAAAATTATCTTAGAATAGTTGATTCTTTGAATAATAATCATTATCTTAATTTATATTATAAAAAATATATATAAGAATATATAATTTAAATATATAGGTATATAAATATATATAAAATAATAGTAAAATAAATAAAATTAATCTAATATGTCATTATCGGCGGAACAAATATCAAAAAACTACGAAAAGCATCTTAAAATTATAGATACTTACATCGGTGACCGTAAGGAAGCCGTAAAATCTATGATTAAACACATGGAGGATACTTATGTTATGGCTCCTGCTAGTGGTAAAACGTGGTACCATAATGCTTTTGCCGGTGGATATGTAGATCACGTTAATAGAGTTGTGGAATATGCGGTAAAACAGTCAAGGTTATATAAAGAAATGGGCGGTGCAGTAGATTACACAGAAGAAGAGTTAGTATTTGCCGCATTATTCCATGATTTAGGTAAGCTAGGTGATGGAGATTCACCAAACTATATACCTCAGACCGATAAATGGAGACAAGATAAGTTATCAGAGATGTATACCTTCAATCCAGACTTAGATTTTATGCTCATCCCAGATAGATCTTTATTTATCTTACAAAAATTCGGTATAAAGGTTAACCAGAAAGAATTTTTAGCTATCAGATGCCACGATGGTGTGTTTGATAAGGCTAACGAAGCTTACTTCTTCAGTAACGTAGAGTCTTCTAGACAGAAAACATCTATTATCTCAGTATTACATGCTGCAGACTTCTTAGCCTCTAAGGTTGAATACGATATGTGGAAGCAAAACGGTGGGACCTCCCAACCAAAAGCACAGAAGACACAATCCACTACCGGTAGACGGGTAAATTCCTCAGAAGGACTTACAAACATGTTAAAAAACCTATAGTATGACAACTTATTATATAATAACTGGTGCATTAGTTGCACTTTCCGGAACTTTATCCTATATTATTGTTAATTTACTAAGAAAAGTAGAAAAATATGAAGATGTTGTACAAGACCAGGTACAATATCTACAAAATATATCAAACGCCGTAGGCGAAGGTCAAAAGCACCTAAAGAATCTTGATGAGAAAGGGGTATTTCAATCAGACGATGAGGTCGGTTATTTTTTCGAACAAATGAAATACGTACAAGACGAGCTAAACCGATACATGCTCCCCAAAAATTATGGCAAGAAAGAGAGCGAAAGCTAATTATTTTACAAAAGAAACAGAAGATTATATAGTAAAGTTTAATACATCTACAGAACAGGAATATCGAAAAAAAATATTTACTGAACATATCTACCTCCCTTTTTACAAATTAGCAGAAAACATTATACATACTTTTAAGTTCTACTATACCGATGTAGATAAAATAGAAGACCTTAAGCACGAGATAGTCTCAATACTCTACGAAGAAAAGATTATGAAGTTTGATCCAACTAACGGGGCTAAAGCATATTCTTATTTTGGCACAATTGTTAAAAGGTGGTTGATAAACTACAATAACAAGAACTATAAGAAACTTAAGCAGATAGGTTCATTTACGGATATAGAAGAATCATATGAGGTAGAAAGAGATATAGATACAGTAAGTAAGAAAACTATGTCTGATTTTATGGATGAATGGGTAGAAATAATGTACGACCAGTTAGATATACTATTTACTAAAGAATCTGAAATGCAGATAGCTGATGCTGTATTAACCGTATTCAGAACTAGAAACGACTTAGAGATATTCAGAAAAAAAGCTCTATATATCTATATCAGAGAAATGACCGATTGCGATACTCCCCAACTTACAAAGGTAGTTTCAAAGCTTAAAGAAGAATTCAAAACAAGATACCAGGCCCTATACGATCAAGGACTCCTTACCAACAAATCTTTTTAAACTATTTATATAAAAAAGATATGAGTCTAGATAAAGAAATATTCAAAGGAAAAACTCTATCTGATCTTTTTGGAGAAATCTACGATAATTCTAAAGAAACCAAAGATCAGGTAAAATCCCTTATATCAGAACTTAAACCTCTTATAGAAAACATTGGAGATGCGACACTTATTGTTCCTATGATTAAAGAATATATGGAGATAGGTGTAAAGAATGACGAGCATTTGATCAAGTTAGCCACAGTAATTCAACGTATAGAAACAGCGCAAGCTAAAGGAGAATCAGGTGAGTTTGACTTCTCAGACCTACAAGATTTATTAGAAGAGCAGGAGCTATTAGAGCAACAAATAGAACAGACAGAAGAGTCTACAGAAGAGGATGGCGAAGTATAACACAGGTATTAAAGTTAGATCTACTAATCAAGGTAGTTCTAGACAGTTATCGAGTACTGATAAGGTATTTGGTAGAGTTGTTGACATTATTTTAGATGAATCTCATCCTTCCTATGACATTTATGGAGGTCCTCAAAGTATCAATGGAGTATTCTACAGGAATATCGAATTAGGTGAGGTTGAGGAAAAAGAAAATTCTGAGCTAACTTTTGCTTATCAAGGTAATATGTCTATTAAGCAAACACCGCTAGTAGGAGAAATAGTTCAAATCGAAAGTCTTCCCTCAGAGGACAGAGAAACTTTTGTAAACTCTAAAAAGCCTTATTGGAATAGCATAGTACCGGTATGGAATAACCCTCACTACAACGCCTACTTTGATGAAATTCAAAACTATAATGAAGAAACTGAAGAAGTTGAGCCGACAGAAGATGAAAATTTTATTGAAAAATCTAACATTAATAGCCTACAAAGCTTCCCAGGGGACACTCTAATAGAAGGAAGACACGGTCAAGGTATAAGATTTACAGGAACTAAATATAGTACGAACCCCTGGATAGACGGGTCTAATAACGGCGAACCACTTATAATAATATCTAACGGGCACACACCCGTAGAAGAGTTCGAAAATATTACTGAAAACGTAAATAATGATAAAAGCTCTATATACTTAACATCTAACCATACCGTAAACCTAAATCAAGCAAATTTAAAAAATGACTCTTGGCTTGAAAAACCCATACAAGCAGATACGTACAAAGGAAATCAGGTAATAGTAAACAGCGGGAGAGTTTTTATAAATGCTAAAGATGAGAATATTTTTTTATCCTCAAAAAACAGTATAGGGATTAACTCTCAAAACTTAAATATTGATAGCGATGAATATATAAGTCTAGACTCTAAAAACATTCTACTAGGAGTACAAGCAAGAAAAAAAGAAGAACCGGTGATTCTTGGTAACGAATTAGAGATTTTCTTAAGACAGCTCATATCGGAAATTACCGCTATGTCTAAAGCTATGACTAAAGCTAAAACCCTAGACGGTAAACCTATCCTTGATTTAAATTTTCAAGGTAAAATATCTCAAGTAGTTTTAGATAGCTTGAACAAGCAAATTAACCCTTACGGTAAATCTATTCTTAAATCTAAAAAAGTATTCACTGAATAATGCCACATGTTTACCTAAAAGATTTTAAAAGTAATATTAGTGCTATCGCAACTGCACTACTAGCTGAAGCAGAAGCATACGCGATAAGATACGCTTTACAAAAAGTTCAAGAGCTGATTGATAGGCTTTTGGAACAATGCCCCCCTCCTAGTGAACTCAAACAAATTAACAGAAGCGTCGACAGTGTTAAAAAAGTAAAATTAGGAATAGAGAAAAAAGTCGAAACAGTGAAAAAACAAGCAGAAAAGCTTGATAAACCTATAAAAGCAACTAAAGCTAGCATAGAGATACTTTCACATTTTCCACTTCCCTCAGCCGTCCCCCCTGGTATAGGCCTACCCGTAGGAGTATTAAACACATACGGTAATTCTTTAGAATACTTAAGAGGTATGGTTAACGCTCTTGAAGACGATAAAGAAGGTATTTTATCGGTAACTGAAACCGCTATTAATACCTTTAACCCCGTCTCAGTAAAATTAGCACGAATAGAAAACTTACTTAATAGGTGTATTGAAAATCCTAATTTGACAAAAGAAGATAGAGAATCTATACTAGGAATATCAAATAGAAAAACTAATACTAATAATACTTTAAAAGAACTATTTGAATCTCAATTAGGAGGTAAATATACGTTGAGTATAGAGCTTGATAAAGAACAAAAAACTATAACACCCAAAAGAAGAGCAATTGCAGTAGATGAAAATGGAGTTATTATACTTAAAGGACCGTTTTCTTACGCAGGCTCACCTGAAATACTTATAGAAGAAATAAAATTTAGAATAAATAATCAACTTCCATAACATAACTATTTATATATATGAAACTCGATCAATTACGAAAAATAATAAGAGAAGAAGTGAGAGCAGCTGTTAAGGAGGAGTTACAAGAAGTAATGAATGAAGCTGTAAAAGCAGCCTCAGCTCCACAGCAAAGCTATACACAAGTTCCTAAAGGACAACCTAAAAAATGGTCTGTAGGTAAATCAGCTACTTTAGACGAGATGCTATCTGCTACCAGACAAGAGATGACCGGTCAAGATTACAATAATATTATTGGAGGGTCAGGAGTACATAAACCGAATTTTGCATCTACAATGGCTACACAGATGAGCATGGAAAATAAAGGACCAATGCCTGGTATAGATATTTCACAACTCGACTTTGTTTCAAAAGCAAAATCTGTATTAGATGCTTCGTATAAGAAAGATAAACAAAAAGCAGGAGTACTTTAATAAATGGCGTTCGAAGTAAGAAAAATTAACCCTTTAGATCTACAGCCAAGAAAAGCAATCGGTGTAAGCCTTCCTTTCTCTGGACAGGGAGTATTTAACTCAACTTACCAAACAAAAGATGCTTTGAAAGCAAATTTAATTAATTTTTTCTTAACAGAAACTGGAGAAAGGTTTTTAAACCCTACCCTAGGTACTAAGTTACGTGCTTTACTTTTTGATAGTCTAACTGAAGAAAAAGTGAAGCAGATAGACTTCATAATAAAAGAAGACCTTAAGCTTAACTTTCCTAAAGTGGAGCCAGTTGAAATAACAACAACTGGCATACCGGATAGAAATACCGTTCAGTTTTACTTAAAGTATAAAGTTTCAGAAACAAACATTGAAGACGAACTTGCAATAAACTTTGAACAATAATGGCCGAATCTAGAGATATAAAATACATTAACAGAGAATTTGCTGATTTTAAGCAAGAGTTAATAGAGTATGCTAAAAACTATTTTCCTGACAGCTACAACGACTTCTCTCCTACATCTCCTGGAATGATGTTTATAGAGATGGCTGCATATGTGGGAGATGTAATGTCTTTTTATCAAGATACTCAATTACAGGAAACTTTTTTACAAAACGCTAAGAACCCAGCTAACTTGTACTCGTTAGCGTATATGATGGGATATAGGCCTAAAGTAAGCACCCCCTCTGAAGCACAACTTACAGTAACACAGAGAGTAGAAGCTGTAGCACCAAACTATACTCCTAATTGGAATCAAGCACTTAAAATAGACGAAAACGCTATAATTACTGCAAACTCATCCGGTACCCCAACCTTTTTGATAAACTTCCCGATTGATTTTGCTTTTTCAAGTTCTTTTGATCCAACCGAAGTAAGAGTGTTTTCTGTAGACAGCGGTAATCCTGCAGAATTTTTACTATCTAAAAAGGTTAAAGCTTTTGCCGGTTCGGTAAAAACGGTTACCCAAACTTATACAACAGCAGAAAAATTTGCAACCATAGAAGTAGAAGACACTGATATCATAAGAGTTTTAGATATAATAGATAGTGATGGTAATACTTGGTATGAAGTACCGTTCTTAGGTCAAGAAACTACTTTTTTAGAAACAGCAAACACTGGTGCAAGCAAAAATATAGCACCTACAGTTTTATCTTTACAAAATACTCCAAGGAGATTTGTAACTAGATTTACATCCAAAGGTATACTCCAAATCCAGTTTGGAGCTGGAATTGCAGGTACAGGTAAAGAAGCCTTCTTACCAGACCCTCTAGACCTTACCAATGCTGGTTCAGGAGGCGATATAAACCAGCTGTTTAAAGCTTATGACCCCTCAAACTTTTTGTTTACCGATACTTACGGATTAGCCCCTACTAATACAACATTAACCGTTAGGTATTTGACAGGAGGTGGAGTAGCTTCGAATGTACCAGCTAACTCAATTACATCAGCTACAACAGTTTCGATTACAGCAACTGATTTAACCTATCAAGGAACCCTAACATTCAATAACGAGAAAGCAGCTTCTGGCGGTAAGGACGGAGATACAATTGAAGAGCTGAGAGAAAATTCAATCAGATCTTTTGCTGAACAGCAAAGAACAGTAACACTTCAAGACTACTCCATTAGAGCATTATCGTTACCTCCTAAGTTTGGAACAGTAGCGAAAGTATACGCAACTCAAACTTCAGCAAACAAGAAAATAGATACTGTTTTAACCTCAAACCCTTTAGCAGTTTCTCTGTATGTTCTTTCCTACAATAATAATAAACACCTGATAAACGCTCCTCTTCAATTGAAAGAAAACTTGAAAGCTTACCTATCACAGTATATTATGATTGCTGATGGTGTAAATATAGATGATGCTTTTATAGTAAATATAGGTGTGGATTATGAAATTATTACAAAACCAGATGCAGTCTCAAGAGACGTTTTAGTAAGGTGCACAAATGCCCTAAAAAATTATTTTAACATAAGTAGATGGTCTATAAACGAACCTATAAACCTATCACCTATATATACTCTACTTGACAAAATACAAGGCGTACAGACTGTTGAAAGTATAACTATAAAAAATAAATCTGGAGGAAATTACTCTGAATATAGTTATGATGTTCAAGGAGCTACTAAAAATAATATAGTATACCCCTCTTTAGACCCTTGTATATTTGAAGTTAAATTCCCAGACCTTGACATAAAAGGACGCGTAACAACATTATAAGATGGCAATATATAGAATATACCCTGTAAAAGATGCTTTCATTTCAAGCGAACCTACTATAGCTGGGTCATACCCAAACACCGGTAAGGATGAAATACTTGAAATAGGAAGCTACCCCGATTTAAACAACGTAGGAAGAACCAATAGAGCATTACTACAATTCAAATCTGAAGATATATCCTCAGCTATTACTACTATTAACGGTGCATCATACAGCGTTAATTTAAAACTATATCTTGCTGAAGCTGGTGAGATACCTCAAACATTTAATATTTTTGCTCATAACGTTACTGGGTCTTGGATTAACGGTATAGGAAAAAGAGTAGATGAACCAGTCAACACTTCCGGTGTAAGCTGGAAGTATAGAGGAGAGCTAGAAAATGAATGGGGAACACTTGGTGGGGATTTTGATAATGATATTATTGCCTCTCAGAGCTTTGATCTAAACTCAGACTACGATATAAACATGGACGTAAAAAGCCTTGTTGATGCCCAAGCACCTATAGGAGCTAAACCTAACGCCGGACTACTTTTAAAATTATCAGGTAGCTTAGAAAATTCGACTACATCTTCTATTAACCTCAGGTACTTTAGCTCAGACACTAATACTATATTCCCTCCATACCTAGAATTTAAATGGGACGACTCTAGTTATGATAGTGGCTCTCTTAGTCTTTTATCTACCGACATAGCTACTATATCTATAAAGAATGCCAAGGAGAAATACGCTGATTCTGATACCGTTAGATTTAGACTATCAGCTAGACCCAAGTATCCTACAAGATCTTTTGTAACTTCTTCTATATACTTAACTGAATATAGACTTCCTGAGGCAAGCTATTGGGGGATTAAAGATGAATTTAGCGAAGAAATGATTGTTGATTTTGATACAAACTATACTAAAATTAGCGCAGACTCTAACAGCAGTTATTTCGATGTAAGAATGAATTCCTTACAACCAGAAAGGTACTACAGGTTACTAGTAAAAACTACTCTTGATAGCAGTAATATAATATTAGATAATAAAAATATTTTCAAAGTAACAAGAAATGGCTGAAAGCGTTCGTATAGTTAAAACTAATGTAAACAAAAAAGAATTCGATCGAGTTGTAGACCGCTCGTTTAAGACTTTTGGAGTAGAATTAGAAGAAGAACAAGCTCTTACTGTAGATGAGTTTTTTACTAATTATGAGCGCTTGTATAAAGATATTCCTGTAGACGGTGAAGTAAACTCTCATCAGTTTCTTAGTAGAGAAAGCGGTAAATTGTTAGACGTAGTAGAGGATACAGTAAATATTCAGCCCCTGTTAGATGAAATTGATAATTTAAGAGAACAATTGCTAAATGCGAACGAAAGAATATTAGAGTTGACTAACGAACAGATTGTAGATTGAACAAAATAACTTATAACATATCACAGATCGACCCAGATTCATTAAACCCTACTGGTATCATTAATGAAAAGGATGGACAGCTGCTGAATGAATTTTCGGTAAATAGTATTTTTAATTACTATAAAGATCTTTCATCGCTTTCTATATACTCTTTAGATAACTCTTTACTTGAATTTATACCTAAGTATAATAATTTTCAAATTATAGGAACAGGAGGTACATCAGGAAAAGAAGGAACTGAAGAAATCATTATAGATGTCGTAAAAGATATAAACAAGTACGGATACAAAAACGGAGACGTAAAAGTAGTATATAATTTTTCTAATGATATTTTCACAGCAGATAATACTTCACATGAGTTTTTTATCGAAAATATTTCTCCGGATAGAACCGAAATAAGGCTTCTCTCAGTAAACCTTTCTGATTCAGATGTCGAAAATTTCGCTACTCCTTTTATTCAAGAGTTAAATAACAACACAACGTTATTAGATTTTTTTGTAAGGTTACAAGAACAAGTAAAAATAAAAGGATTAAATTTAGATATCCTAAAAATAGAAAAAGGAAGCTCTATTATTGTAAAGTTATATGAGCCTCTACCTCAATCATTCCTACTCAACGATACGTTATCTATAGAGAAAGTAGTAGCAGACCCGGTAGCATACCAAATTGAAAGCTCAGTCTTACAGCAGGGCGAAACTATACTTCCATTAAGAGGACCAAACTTTAATGTAGAAACCACAGACTTTAACAACAACCCAACAGAGTTTTTTAACTATAACGAGTTATTTAGTTATCCTATTTCAAGTAGTAATTACGAGCTCTATTCTTTATTCAACAAGAAAAGTATTAATATAGATGTTGATCATACAGATTATAGCGACTTTATTCATTTTTCTTCCGCTGAAGAAAGATTAAGAAATTTTAAATATAAACTCGATTTAATTAATAGTTATAGCTCTAGTATAGAAACTATTAGATCAACTGGTTATATACAACCAGGCTTAAGTGGGAGTACTGAATATTATGAAGGACTAATTAGAGGAATAGTACAAAACTTTGACCACTACGACAGGTACCTTTACTATGAGAGCAGCAGCTATGCATGGCCAAAATCTAATACTTCAAGACCCTACTTGAATTATGTGAGCAGCCACCCTACAGCTTCTACCTTTTTTGACAACCAAATTGTTATTGCCTCTAACTATGACAATACTAATTTAGATAACCTAGAACAAACCGTTCCCGCTTTTATAAGAGAGGATTCTACTAATGAACCCTATATGTTATTTCTCAATATGGTTGGTCAACATTTTGATAACCTTTGGATATATTTTAAAGCTATTTCTGATAAGTACGATAATGACAATAGGTTGAATTTTGGAATCTCAAAAGATATAGTAAGAAATGCTATAGAATCTTTTGGGATAAATCTCTACAACTCAAACGAAAACATACAGAACCTACTTAGTATGTTCGTAGGAGAGACTTTCCAAACAGGTAGTGAAGTAATAAATGATAGTTACTCTATCCTCTCAGGTTCAAACCTTTCTTATTTACAACCAGTTGCTAGGGATAATTACCAGAAAGAAATATACAAAAGAATATACCACAACATACCCCTCTTAGTAAAAAGTAAAGGAACTAACAGAGGTCTCAGAGCACTTATTAACTGTTTTGGAATACCCTCTTCTTCTTTAGAAATACGACAGTATGGAGGTGTAAATAGATCTTCAACAGTATTCACAGGACCTTTAGATTACTTTACAGGATCCTTTGGTAAAATTAGAACGGATAATACAGGAAGTATAGTTACAGGTAGCACACTATCAGAATACACATCGATAAAGAAATACAATCAGAAGTACTCTGATGATATTCATACTACTCAAATAGGATTTGATATAAGTGATTTTGCTAATAATGAATTTAAATCTAATCTTACAGGTTCTTTTAGTATAGATGACTATATAGGAGATCCGCAAACTAGGTATGACAATACGTATACCGGTTTAGATAAACTTAATAAAGTATTATTAGAAGGTACAGGTAGCATATACTATAAAGACCCTCAAGCATTTGTAAGATTAGTAAAGTATTTTGATAATTCCTTATTTAGAATAATTAGGGATTTTGTACCTGCAAGATCTGATATAAGGACTGGAATAGTAATTCAACCCCATGTCTTAAACAGGAGTAAAGCAAAACAAGTACAAGTTAGCTTCACTAACGAACAGTACTCAGGCTCTATAGATGTAGTTGCAATTACTGGCTCTCACGGTAAAACTTTTCCAACTGATTCAACAACAGCCTATACAGCTTCTTTTAGAACTGCGGTAAATAGATACTCTAAGATAGTTAACACAGAAGAACCTAAATTTACAGGAGAACTATCCGGTTCTATAATTAAAGCATCAGACGGAGAACTAAATAGAATAAACTTAATTAAGAAAGAAGGTCAACCTCCTATCATAAGAGATATAGTAGTAATTCAAGAATCAACATCATCAGCACCTGCTGCTTGCGGTATAATTTCTTTAGATACAGAATATGTAGGAGAGCAGTATGTTTTATATGCGAGTGGTAGTGGAACTGGTGAAATTGAAATTACATCTCCGACTACCGTATCACCGACCACAACTATAACGTATTTTAACAACTTTGATGATTATGAATATTTTGTAGCAGAAGCATCAGCGTCAGCAGGTAATACATTTAATGGCTGGTATACTGACCCTACAGCTGGAACATTAGTAACAGGTAGCACTACTTTAAGAGTATTCTACGAAACTGAAGATGTGTATAGTACAAACACATTCTTTGCAAGATTTAGTTAATTATGCCTACAATAGAAGAATTTAAAAATATAAATCCTCAATCCTACGGAACCGGTAGGGTAACTTTATTTGTCAGTGGAGTAGGACCATATACTATTAAGGCTATGAGCTTTCCTATAGTAGATAGCAACCCGGGTAACTTTAGAGCAGTTTTACAACAGGTAGATAGATTAAGGTTTAATTTTACAGGTGCTACCAAAGAAGTTACAGTTCTTGATAGACAGATTCAACAAGGCACAGGCGGGTTAAGTGATTATATGTATTTTGAATTTACCCCTATAAATTCTAATACTCTCCCTTCAGAAGTCGCATCAGTACCGACAGAAGAGGATTCAAGATTTAACTTCATACCTTATTTTAGTTTCAACTTTTTAACTAATGATTTTAACATACTATTAAACAACTCAGAAAGGAGTAAATTGAGTGTTTCAAGAAGAAAAGTTGACAGAGTATCAAGCCAGGCTAATCCAAGTAATCTAAACTCTATAATATCTCAATCTGCTACTTTTGCTGAAGCTCAAGAGTGTAACTATTCTAAAAGAAGTGTAATTAATGCTAGATACTTAGGTACCAAACTCACAAGCGGCTCAGTTAAATTTGATGACCCAGCTCTTACGTTTATTAGTTTTAACGCTAGTATACACGGTAGGAGTGTAAGTTATGATAAAATTACATCTATACCTTTAGATCAAAGAGAAATAACAGCTTTATACTTTAACCCGGTTTTCCCAGGTGATCTCAAAAGTATACCAACAGAAGGAAGACCAATTTATAGAGAAGAAAAAAACAGATTTGTAAGACTTGAAAATATAAAGTTTTTTATACCCGATGCTAATATAGTAGGAGAAATTACCTCAGGTTCAGCTACAAATGTTGCTACATATTCAACAAACACTATACCTCCTCAAACATACATAACAGGTTCAGCACTATCAGGCTCTGTAACACACTACACGTATATAGTTTCTAACTACGCTCAAAATAATGTAGCGTTCGTTCAATGGATATCTGGAAGTACATCAGATAGTACAAACATACCTGCTGATAGTGAAATAATTATTTGTGCTTCTAAAATACTTTCAAATAGTGGAGTAGTGATTAGTAAGGGATCGATTTGCTCATAATAAAACATAGAAATAACATATTTATATAAAAGATAGTTTAAAATGGGATACTTAAATAACGCAGTCGTAACAGTCGACGCAATTTTAACAAAGAAAGGGCGAGAGCTTCTAGCAAGAGGTGACGGATCTTTTAAAATTACACAATTTGCATTAGCAGATGATGAGATTGATTATACATTATACAATCCAGCTCACCCATCTGGTTCAGCTTTTTACGGGGAAGCAATCGAAAACCTTCCACTACTAGAAGCCTTTCCAGATGAAACTCAAATTATGAAGTATAAACTAGCTACCTTACCGAGAGGTACCTCAAAACTTCCACTATTAGATATAGGATTTTCTTCTATAACTTTAAAGCAAGGTGCTTCTTTAGCAATTACTCCCCAAACACTAAACTATCTTGGAGCTACTTCTACTTTTGAAGCCGGCGGATATACTGCTATAATCGCTGATGTTAGAACGTTAAGCACTTTTAACGGTGTTGGAATAAACACAGAAGAAGCTGATAGATTAAACACATCTACAACTGTAGGAACTAATGTATCTAAGACTGTTATAGGTACGTCTATCAACCTCACAGCAACAACAGTTAATACCCTATTCGGTTCTAGAAATACTCTTAACACTACTATTACGGTTATCGGAAGAGACTCTGGAGCACGAGCTACGGTACCTGTAACTATAACTAAAATAAATTAATAAGATATGTCGTTTAAAAGATTTGATCAAGAAGATGTAGTAGTAAGTGCTGATTCAGTAACAGCTCCTCTATGGACTGGTGATATAGTAAACTTAACTTCTTTTTATACTTCTGCTACTCAAAAAGACGGTGTATCAGGAGACTACTATTATAACGTATACCAGACAGGCTCTACTTTAGATACTGCTAGAGTACAATTTAGTGTTGCTTATGCAGATAAGAAAGGCTCAGGCTCAGCATATTTTAATGCTGCTGTACCAGGAAAGTCCCCTTCATCTATAGTATACGGTCAGTATAGAAACATAGTACTAGGAGACGAAGAAACCGATTTTACTTTCGGTTCTATCATCTCAGAAAACTTCTACGCTATTAGTATTGATAGAGCAAGATATAAAGAAAAACTTCTCCCTGGAACATTATCACTTACACTAAAAACTGGTAGTGCAACTTTAGTATTAACAGATGATAGCGTAGTTGATTCAACAGTAACATTTACAGATTCCGGTAGAGTTTATGAACTTATTACAGGTTCATTAGGAGTCCTTTCTACAGGTAAGAAAAACGCTAACGGATATACCTCAGCTTCAGGTTCGTATGGTAAATTCCTTCCAGATATTGGAGTAATCTTACTTAACGGTAACGCTCTCAAAGCTTCATCAGCGTCTGGTGGATTAGGGTTAAACATTGACCGCTCTGCTAACCCAGCTGCATCCAACAACCTGCAATCAGGCTTCGAGATCATTGAAAGCGGAAGTGCATTTAGGCTACAGTCTGAAGAAACTATTTCATCTAACTTTGTATTCGTTAGAGCAAGAAACTCAGAATTTAACTACTCGGCTAACCCATCTTATACTACTGGTTCGGGTGAGATTAGACACAACGTAATGATCGACAGGCCACAATCTTATATTACAACAGTAGGTTTATATAATGATAATAACGACCTACTAGGAGTAGCTAAATTATCTCGACCTTTATTGAAAGACTTTACTAAAGAAGCCTTAATAAGAATAAAGCTTGATTATTAATGAATGAGCGCTTTCAAAAAATTAAACAAGCAAGACGTATACATATCGGATTACAGTGCCCGCAAGCAATGGAATACGACAGGTAGTTTTATCTCTGATTATAATATAGAGCTTTTAAGAGGTTTTGAAGAAGGAGCATCTCCTTACTCTTACCCTAACGACGACTTTAACGGTAGGTCTCAAGAATTAGTTTATAAAAGTATTAAGCACCTTTATTATGAAGGAAGTTTAGGACAAGGTCACTACACAGGTTCAAGAGACCTTTCTCTTCAATCTTCTTTAAACTATAGCGGTTCAAGAAAACTTCAAAGTGAGGTCACTATTTTTTCTATACCAAAAGATTTAGTAGGGACTTATATTGAACCTAAAACGCTAAATATTAGTCCAATACAGTCAGCAAGTTTGTATGTAGTATCTGGATATGAATCTAACCATATAGTAAAAACTTTCGGAGTAGACCTAGGTTCGTATTTAGTAGACGACGGAGACGGTAATATTATTTACTCAGGTTCTAATACAGAAATATTTTTTGATAAGCAAATAGTCGGTGATGTAATTTATAATCAAGGTATGATTATACTTACTGATCCAAATATAGCAAGGTATTATGGTACTTATGCAAAAAGTACTCTTAGTTGGAAATCAAACCTTCCTATTTATACGTATAATATAAACTGTAAGATTAAAGATTCTGAAATGAATCTTACTTTTAATCCCTCAGTCTATACAGGCTCAACAGGGCAATTAAATGATAATATAACGGGAAGTGATTTTTCCCCATACTTTACTACTGTAGGGCTATATAACGGAGCTAATGAATTATTAGCAGTAGCTAAAACAGGAAGACCTATTCCAAAGTCGAGTAAGTCTGACACAACAGTAGTTGTAAAAATTGATATATAATGGCAATAACTTTTAGAGCAAACAAAGGCAGCGAGCTTACATTCGCAGAAATGGACACCAATTTCGGTTCTCTTTTCTATTCAAGTTCAGTATCACCATCTGGAAGAACCCTGTACCTACATTATACTAGTAGCGCAGCAGTTCCGGTTAATAATGCAGCCCACGCAGTAAACTTATCTGCCGGTTCAGGAATTAATGAAGGATCAGATAGAAGAATAGCTTTCTATACAGGCTCTGATGCAATATCTACCTCAGAAGGGATTGTGATAGACTCAGCAGGTAATGTAGGAATCGGAATAAATGAATCTACTGATTTACCTGGACCACTATCTCATAAACTAGCAGTATCAGGAAGTATTGCTGCAACCGGAGGTACCGTAGAATCTATTTCGGATATTAGATTCAAAACTGAAATTAATACTATTAACGACGGTCTACAGAGAGTATTAGATTCAAGAGGAGTATCTTATATTAGAGGAGGTAAGAACGAAGTCGGAGTTATCGCCCAAGAAATACAAGAAACTATCCCAGAAGTTGTCTCTAAAGATAATAAAGGCTATCTTTACGTATCTTACGGTAACATAACCGGTGTATTAATCGAAGCTATAAAAGGGCTTAACGACAAGATAGAACAGTTACAATCAGAGCTAAATAGCCTGAAAGGATAAAAAATAGTCGCGTTACTTTTATAGTGTTATAAGAGATCTACTCTATGCGACATAATCAAAACAAAAAACTTATGACTCTACCTACTTGGTCGTATAAAGGTAGGTCCTTCACAGAAATATCAGATTTCCCGGAAGATACTTATGGGTTTATATATGAAGTTTGGCATAAACCTACAGATATAAAATATATAGGAAAAAAAGTACTGTACTTCGAACGAAATAAGAGATTAGGGAAAAAAGCTTTAGAAGCTTTAAAAGAAGAAAGAAAAGCAAAAGGCATAGGAGGAAGAGTTCCTTTGAAGCAAAAAGTTCGTACTGAATCTGATTGGAAGACCTATTATGGTTCTCATGAAAAAATAAAAGAACTTGTAAGTGAAACTAAAGACTTTAGAGAGGAATGGGAAAAAAGAATCCTGCAGATAGTCTCTTCTAAAAAGCTTTTAACATATTATGAATGTAAATACCTATTTATAAAAGAAGTCCTAGATACTAGAAATAAGTACATAAACGATAATATACTAGGGAAATTTTATAAAAAAGATTTTTTCAATGATTAAATTAAAAGACATAGTTGGGTACCCTTCACTACAGTATCATCTAGATAATAATTTATCTCTACATGAACACGTATATAGATACTCTTCAGATAAATTTGTTCAATTATTTGCTGAAGCTAGAGAAGCATTAGAAAAGGAAGAAATAGAACTTTCAGAAGAAGATCAAGAGCTTTTAGAAACTACTGATATCGGAGAGTATGGAGAATATAACGGTATGAAAGTTCCTTTAGACCTTCCTATGATTTCTCCAAATTACAATCCAATGTTTGAAATTGGGTGCATGATAGATGAGATGATAGAAAATGATGAAATTATAGACGAGGCTTTGTCAATAGATGAAATGATTGATTACGAATTAGTAAAAGAACTTGTTGAATCTATAGGCGGTAACATCAACATGGATAAATTTAGAAAAGCTGTTGAGATACAAAACGAAACTTTTGACTATAATGGCTTTGATATGCTAAAAGCATCTGTTGACTATATACCTGAAGCAGAATATAGAGGTAAAAAAGTACAGCTTAATAAACCTAAGCGTGGCGGTTCTAAAAAGTTTTACGTTTATGTTAAAAATCCTAAAACAGGAAATGTAAAGAAAGTATCATTCGGCGATACTGGACTTTCAGTTAAATTAAAACAAAGAGGAGCGAGAGCTTCTTTTGCAGCACGTCACAAATGTGCACAGAAAAAAGACAAGACAAAAGCAGGATACTGGTCATGTAATATTGGCCGCTATTGGAAGAGTCTTGGTGGCGGCTCTAATTTCTCAGGATACTGGTAAAATATTATGAATGGTTATATGTACTGATAAAAGCATTGTAGTCGGCTCTTACAAAGTTGGTTCAAGAAATCTTGAAACCTACGATAGACGAAATGAGTACTTCTGTAATGATTTACTTCGAGTAATTGAAGGCAGTCAATTGACATTATCATTCCTAAGCAAAGATAATCAAAAAAACTTATCAGAAATTCTTCAAAGTAAAGATAGCAGAAAAATATACCTACTTATTCGAAATGCAGAAGACCTTTATACTGCAGCTATCAAACAATCCTTAAAAAATAATTTAACTATCTTTCCTGATATGTATTCTCCTAAAAATTTCCTAATAGAAGGAGAGTATAGTCAACAAGAAATAGATGAAAAATTTGAGAGTATTCTTTTAGATAATTTTGGATTATTACATTCTATTTTTTCGGACAAACATTTAACTAAGTATCTATTTAGAGATATGTTTGATTTTCTAAATATTTTAAAAATAAACCACCCTGGGTTATATGATAAAATAGTAATCGTAAATTTAGATGACTACCAAAGAAGTAAGTCAAAAGTTTTAAACGAAGATAAAGTACTAAATTTAGAGTATATAGATAAAAAACTTGAAAGACATTCTACAAAAAGCTTTAGACTACCAGCATTTCTTGAGCTAAAAAACATTTTGAACGACAGTTGGATTCATAGAAGTTATTCTTTGTTTTTTAGAAAATACTTTTTAGATAACAGAAAAGCTTTACTAAATATTAACAAATATCATAGTAATAAATTTATTTGAAATGAACAAGCCTTATAAAGAAGAGAACACTAAAGATTATTCTATCCGTACGTTTTCACAAGACCTTCCTTCTTTTGAACTAGTATGGCATCGAGATAAAGAAGATAGAATAGTAAGATCATTGCATGAAACAGATTGGAAATTTCAACTAGATAATGACATTCCCCGTATATTAACAGAATCTGAACTATTTATACCAAAGGAAACATATCACCGATTAATTAAAGGAACAGGTGACTTAAAAGTAAAAGTAGTTAAACTTTAAAATGGGAGTAAAACTCAAACCTAGTGTAAAAGAATATTTAAAAGATTCTAGAGGTAAAAGGATTAATCAATTTGTTTGGAAGCACTTTACTCCATCAGGTACTTCAACAGAAGAACTTAAAAAAATGTTCGCTACGAATACTTTCAGAAAGAAAAAAAACATTATAAAAAGAGAGCTGCTAAAACGAAATGAGACTATCTAATATTATCTTAGCCGAAGGAGTAAAAGTTAGACTTAAACTTTTAACCTATGATCAAGTTGCAAAAGCTCTTGGAGATTCTCGTTTTGCTGCTCCATATGCTAGCGATGAGTTAAGACAGGTAAATGGAGAAGATAGTTGGGAGGATTGGAAAAAAGAAACTCTCAACAAGTATGGTGATATAGAAATTGAATTAGATCCTTCCGCACCTTGGTTCGGTAAAGTAAAAGTGCTGGATAAAGCATTCAACAAAGCTAAAGCAGATTACATTAAAAGTAAAGCCAGATATTTAGACAAAGAAAGACAAGCAGGTAGAAACTCAGGATTAGATTAATATGAAGTTATCAAAAATCATTTTAGAGAATAAAAAAATTGTTCATAAAGCAGAACTTGATCTCTCAGAACAGGATGTAGAAAAGCTCACTGAAGCTATTACTTCTAAATTAAACGATTACTTAGATATCGAAAATGAAGATATTCTTAACGAAACTGTTAAAGCTGCTATTAACGACCTACTAGTATAGCAGTTGGTTATTCGAAAATATGTTCTTATCTTATTATTAGGATACGGACTATTTTATGGATTATACTTTCCTTTTAGGATCAATCGAAAATATATTGGGTAAAAGCCACAAGAGAGCAAGAGACAATTATGCTTTCCACTGTCCTTTTTGCAATCACCGTAAACCTAAACTTGAAATTAATATGGCAACCAACGAAGAGGGTAAGAACCCTTGGGAATGTTGGGTGTGTCAAACTAGAGGTAGAACCATACGCTCTTTACTTTATCAGCTAAAAACACCAAAAGAGCAGGCTGCTACTGTACTTAAATATTTACCGAAAGGTAGTGAAATAGAGTATAAAGGACTATCTATAGTAGAGCTACCGAATGAATATCAATTACTGTATTCCGCTTCAAGTACATCAATAGTAGCTAACTTAGTAAAAAAGTACTTATATGAAAGAGGACTTACCGATAATGATTTTATTAAATATGGGATTGGATACGCAACTAATGGAGAGTATGGAGGAAGAGTTATTATCCCAAGTTATTCTGAATCCAATCAACTCAACTTTTTTGTTGCAAGAACTTATGATGGCAACTACTTTAAGTACAAGAATCCTGAAGCCTCAAAAGATATAATTTTCTTCGAAAATTTAATAAACTGGAATGCACCCATTATATTATGTGAAGGTGTATTTGATGCTATGGCAATACGTAGAAACGCTATACCTATACTGGGAAAGAGCGTCTCTAACTCATTATATAAAAAGATTATAACTAGTAATGTATCTGACATTTACGTTGCGTTAGATACGGATGCTCGAGATAGAGCATTACAAATAGCCGAACAATTACTTAATCAAGGTAAAAGAGTATTTCTAGTTAACCTCCCCGATAAAGACCCTTCCGAAATGGGCTTTAAAGCTTTTACCGAATTAATTCAATCAGCAGAAGAATTAGACCTATCAGGTATAATGCTGCACAAACTTGACCTATGATAAAGCAAGGTATGAACATTCTTGAACAGAATGAAAAAAACAGACTTGATTTTAATCCACAATTAAAACAAATTAACTTTCTTGATAGGAGAGTTTATAAAAGATCAGAAGGAGTATACTATCCGTCCGTAACTACCATACTCCAGTATATGCCCAAAAATAAGTTTTTCGAGTCTTGGCTCAAAGACGTTGGGCATAACGCTGATCTGATTATGAGAAGAGCAGGTAAAGAAGGAACACAGGTTCATGAAGCTGCAGAAGCTTTAGTTAAAGGAGAAGAGGTATCTTGGATGGATGATTACGGAAATGCAAGATATTCTCAAATAGTATGGGAAATGATTCTTAAGTTTTATGAATTTTGGTCAACTTATAAACCAGAACTTATATCAACAGAAGAATTCGTTTGGTCGGATAAATATAAGTATGCCGGTACCGCTGACTTAGTAGTTAAAATGGACGGTGAAACTTGGTTACTTGATATAAAAACATCTAATAGTATACATAAGTCCTATGACTTACAGTTAGCTTCTTATGCTAAAGCTCTAGGGGAATCCAAAGGTATTGATATAGAAAGAACCGGAATTATATGGTTGAAAGCTCAATCTAGAGGCCCTTCTAAGAAAAAAGGAGTATACCAAGGTAAAGGGTGGAAAATACTAAACATAGATGATATAGATAAAAACTTTGAATTATTTCAGATGATTTATAAATTATACCAGTTGGAAAACCCTAATACTGAACCTATTTATAATAGTTATCCAACATCTTTGAAACTATGAATAAACTTGTAAAAATTTGTCTCTCTGCAGTTTTTTTCGTATCTTTATATAGTTGTGGAACTTACCAAATAAGTACCAAAAACAGAGTAAAGATAGAAAAGATCTTAACTGTAACCTCTACTGGTGATACTTTAGCGGTTCCTTTGAGAGATTTTCAAAGATATAATTATGATAGCTTTGATTTTAATTTTACAAGATTTAACTACGGACTCTACAATAACTACTGGAACATCTGGTCATACCCATACTACGGTTGGCCCAATAGAGGATTCAATTGGAATTATAGGAACTGGTACGTTAATCCTCCTATTTATAATTATAGTCCTCCTAAAGTACAGCCTAAGATACACATCAAAGGAAGAAGAGGAAGTGAAATTTTAAACCTTAATAGAGGAAGAAATAATAATGAAACTATCAGAATTAATCCTAGAAGCAACGACCAAACCCAAAGCCGTAATAATGGCAGGAGGAGCTGGAGCAGGGAAAACCTATCTCCTAAATCAGTTGTCCCTAGACTCTCTAACCCAGTTCAATCCGGACAAATACGTCGAGGATCCAGACCACCCGTACTACAACAACCTAGGAGCAGCCAGCCGCCAAGTCAACAAGGACGTAGAAGCGGCAGCGGACGAGAAAACTAGTTTTGTTTGGGACACTACAGCATCTGGAGTTCAGTTTGATAAAAATCTAGATAAACTAATTAAAAACGGATATGATGTATATATGATAATGGTATATACTCATCCTATGATTTCTTATATTTCAAATTTTACCAGAGAAAGAAACATTCCTTCTGCATCTATTTTTAGTACCTGGAGAAATGCTTACCAAAAAATTGGTGACTTCAATAAAAAATTAAAAGGAAATTTTTCAATTTTTGTTAACACTAGAGGAGGAGAATACGATAAAGAGATAGAAGGATTTAATACTGCAGCAAAAAATGGTCCTGCAGGCATAAAAGACTACCTTCAAAATTATAACGAAAAAACAGGTTACGGTAAATCATCGTTTTTTAAGCCTGTAGAAATGTCTAAGCAGGAAGAAGAAGAGTTTCAAAAAGCTATCCAAGGTATAGATTACGATAAAGAAAATAGATCCGAAGATAAAGCAATGAAAAATGCTTTCTTGAAATCTTACAGAAAGATAGGAGCAGGTCCTGGAGATGATAAAATGAGAGATACTCTTAAAAAATACAGAGACGGTAAAGAAAAAAGAGATCAAGATAATGAAGCAGTCTTAGAGAGTATTGCTGAAATGCTATTTTCACCTGTCTTCCAAGAATTACTTAAGCACTCTACTCCTCAAGAGATAGATAGAGATGTACAAAACTTTTTAGCATGATAGCATTATATCCAGGAGCATTTAAACCACCACATAGAGGACACTTTGAAGTTGTTAAAAGGCTTTTAAATGGAACTCATAATGGTAAGCTATATAGTGCAGACACATACAAAGATGTAGGTACATCTGCATTAGCTGGTGATAAAGATAAAGTTAAACAAATAAATAAAGTATTAGTCTTTATAGGAGGAGGAGAAAGAAACGGAATATCAAAAAAGGAATCAAAAGCTATTTGGGATATTTATAAGAAATATCTTCCTGGAGTTGAAATAATGGACGGACAAAAAAATCCAATGTTTGCTTCGAAAGATTATGCTAAAGCAAATCCTGATCAAGAATTCTACGCTATTGCAGGAATACGAACAGAAGAAGATATACCAGATCTAAGGAGAATAACTACATATAAAAATACTCCTAACGTTGAGGGGTTAGTTATAGCAGGACCTGGAGAACAAAGAGCTACTAAATTTAGAGCAGCAATACTTTCAGGAAACTTAGATGTAGTAAAAGATTTTTTTCCTTCTGAGTTAAATAAGGATGAGATTTTAAAAATTTTAAACATGTTAAAACAATCTATCATTTCAGAAGCTATGGAGAATACAATAGAAAATTTATTCTCTAACTGGTTTACAGAGAACCTTAACGAAGGTTCATCTGGTGCTCCTGTTGCTCCACGCTCTGTAGTACGATCTGATGATAGAGCTAAATTAGTTACTCTCTATAATAGAATAAGAAACCAAGTCGAAACCGATACTGTATCTGTAACTTTTCAAGACGATCATATTAGAGTAGGTTTGAAAAATAAAACAGATAACTCAGATTTTGATTTTACCCCGTATATGGGTTCTATCTTAGAATATATGATAGATGAAGGTTTGAATATTACCCCTTTACCAGAAGTAAAAATAAGAAAAGATGTTACTGAAGCTTCTGACTTTTTCGGACGTACTGCATATTACGATCCTTCTATAAATGAAATAGTACTATACACACAAGGTAGACACCCTAAAGATATTATGAGATCATTTGTACATGAAATGATACACCATATTCAAAATATAGAAGGAAGATTAGTTGATGTTAATACATCTAATACAAATGAAGATGAACATTTGCTAGAACTAGAAAAAGAAGCTTACCTAAGAGGTAATATTACTTTTAGAAACTGGGAAGATAAAATTAAAAATGAATATAAATAAAGGTTATGCAAAAATTAAAAGAACTTCTTAAAGAAGGGTACCCTCTAAAAGAGGAAAAACCAAGTCCCCCATACAAAATTTATTGTGACATGGACGGAGTTTTAACAGACTTCGAATCAAGGTTTGAACATTTTACAGGAATGTCTCCTAAACAGTATGAAAACAGATATGGAACACCTGGCTTCTGGGATCTCATAGATAATAAAATAGGTGTTAAATTTTGGGTTGGAATGGATTGGATGCCTGAGGGTAGAAGACTTTGGGATTTTATTAACCCTTATCGACCAGACCTTTTAACCTCTCCCTCTAGACACGATACATCAAGACTTGGTAAAAACCTATGGGTAAGAAATAATTTAAACCCTAAACCTAAAGTTATATTTGCATATTCAGCAGATAAGCAGAGATATTCAAAAGAAAATGCTATATTAATAGATGATAAAAAGTCTAATATAAACGAATGGGCTGCAAAAGGCGGAATTGCAATAAGATGTAAAGACGGCAATGTAGACCATGTTATACAAAAGTTACAAGAATTAGGATATGAGTAATGAATCGTTATTAAAAAAAGAGTTCAAACAATCAGACGTACAAAGAGCACGTAACTTAGTTAATAAAGACTTTACTGCTAAAACCAAGCTTCAAACCGGATATAAAAAATCTTTTGAATATCATAAAGAAGGAGATATATGGGAAGAGTCTGGAAAGACCTGGACTATTAAAAACGGTATTAAACAAAACATTACTAAATTAGATAAAGCAAAAAAAGCTACAAGAATACCTTTAACTTGTCCGAAATGCGGCAGTCCAATGAAACATCATTTATCTAAAAAAATGTTTAAACTTCATGGATTTTGCTTTGATCCATGCACAGTCGAAATGGAAGCTAATCTTAAAAAAGCAGGTTTATACGAAGATTACGAAAAGAGAATGATGTCTGGCAATTTAAAAGCATTTGCTGACGATATCGAATCATGGGCTCTTGAAACTTTATCTACCTCAGACAACTTTGTTACTGAGGACGGAACTGTAGAGAATTGGGGAGGAATGTCTTCTAAAAAGAGGGATGAGTTATTAGAAGGTATCAAAGATTACGCACAGTATATAAGAGAAAAAGCGTAGCTATTTATTAGTAAAATAACTTTTCTAATGACACAGAAAGAACTACTTGAATCTTTATTGACCGAAATCAAGTATGTAAGAACTAACATGCCAAATGGCGAGTTTAAGCAGCTACAGAAGGACCTTGAACACGTAAAAGAAGATATCTCAGACCTTAAATATACTCTCCTTAACCCCGAGGACGGTGTGATAGTAAACACTAATAAAAACTCAGAGTTTAGATTAACAGAAGCTTCTAGAAAAAGAGAATACGACGAATACATTAGTGAACTTAAAGACTTACTAGCCTGGAAAGCAGGAGTAACTAGAGCTCTTTGGATAATTTTTGGTTCGTTAGTAGCTATCGTTGGTAGAATGTTATTTGAACATTCAGATAAAGTATAATTGTATGAAAAATTTTAAACAAGCACTCAAGGAACTTCAAGAAGAAAAACCAGGACTTTGGGCTAATATTAGAGCTAAAAGAGCTAGAGGTGAAAAACCTGCCCATAAAAACTCTAATGCACATAAGGATGCAGTAAAAGCCGGTAAGAAGATTAATAAAATGTCTGAAGGTCAAGATTGGCCTCAAGAACTCGAATCAAGATATGGAGAGTTTATCTTTAAATTAATTAAGGTAGGATCCGATAGAGCTAAATACTCTTTAGTTGATGTAGAAACTGGAGAAGAAAAAGGAACACCGGTATTTAAATCTGTAGATACTCTAAAAGCTTTTGCTTCTGATTATATCAAACCTCAAGGCGGTACACAATCTACAAATCTAGGAGAAGATAAATCAGATGCTATCAGATGGTTTGGTAATTTAAAGTACTACTACCAAAAAGGACTATCAAGCCCAGATTTAAGAGACCCGGCTGATAAAGAAGAATACAAAAGATTAGCAAAAGATTTTTTTAGTAAACTATAAGAAGTGAAACTAATTCAACTCATACTTGAAGGTATAACCTACAGAGACCCAAACTTCGCCGAAGAATATGAGGAAGCTCTACGTTATCCCGAGTTTGAGAAAATGGGTAAACAGGGTTGGATTGATATAGCTAAAAAAGGATACGTTACATCTTACTCTAAGATTAAAAACGTACTAGGAAATGTCGATTTAAATTTCGATAGTTTAGAAGAACCTAAAAAACAGAGATTCCAAGACGCATTCAAAAGAGGTACAATCGAAATGTCGATAGCTGTTAAGTTCTCTGACAACGATTATGACCTAGTTGCCGGTAATACTAGACTTTCAGGTTTAGTTAAGAACGGTATTGATCCAAAAATTTGGATTGTAGATTTATCTGAAATGCAAGAAAACTACGCCGACGGTAAAGTAAAAGGAAAATCTAGACCCGGTAGAGTTAAAAGATCAGGAGCCTCATGTAAAGGTTCTGTTTCCTCTCTAAGAGCTAAGGCTAAAAAGTATGGCGGAGAGAAAGGAAAAATGTACCACTGGTGTGCAAACATGAAAGGCGGTAAAAAATAACTATTTATAGTATATACGTATATAAACATGTCTAATATGACCTACCAAGAAATTAAAGATAGTCTATCTAAATGTGAAAAGTCCTTAAAAGCAATACAAGATGGGACTTACAAAGATATAAAAAATATCGATGTTAAAGAAACTATAACTAAACTACAAATGTTAAAAGAATCTTTTACAAAGCAACTTAGTGAAATGGAAATTGATCCTGAAAAAGGAGTAGTATCTACTGATGATTCTGGAGAAGCTGAAAAACTTGCTAAAAAAGGTATAAATGTAGCACTCACGAAAGAACAAGAAGGAGTAAAGTTTTCAAAAGAAGAAACGATGGCTATTGCTAAAGACGTAGGAAAAGCAGTAGCTAAAGCATTAAATGATGCAGGAGATGAAGTAGCACATATGAAAGCTAAAGACATCTCTGAAGGTTCTTTCGAGATATACGTTGAATATAAAAATGGATCTGATGATCAATTTTCTTTCTACATCTCAGACGATACCTTACATTTAGTAGATTTTTCGTTTGATAAAGAACTAGTAGACGTAGGAGTTAAACCTTCTGGTGAAGCTATTGTGCATGTTGACGTATTAGCTAATGAGTTAGTAAAACATTTCAGATCTTTATCTGAAGGTATGTCTGATCAAGAATTTGCTGACGCAAAAGAAAAAGAAAGATTAGAAAAGCATCCTGAAAGAGATATGATTAAAAAGATTCAAGCTCTTATTCAAAATGCTAATAAGAATGAAGGTGAATATGCTGCTGATAAACATAACGTTAATGTATATGGTTATCAAACTATGCATTTTGATATTTGCCCTGGAGCTAAATCTTTATTTGATAGAGTGATTAAAGACGGAAGCATTGAAGATAAAGAAGGGTTGAAAAAATTAGCTCAACTACATGATATCCTCTTTACTATTGAAAAGATTGCTTTGAAAGATTCAAATAAAGCTAAGCAGTATTTAGATAGAGCAATCAAAGTTGCTTCAGATATATACGTATTAGGTAACAGAATCGGTTTAAATCAAAACACAGATCTTTCCTATATTCAGTCTCATATTGAAAAAATTAATGATGCTGCTAGAGAAGAGGAAGTAAATGAAGCTCCTGAAAATATGTACTACTTTAAAGTACCTAGAACAGACAAAGCTAAATTAAATGCTGCTCAAAATACCATTGAAACTTTCTACGACCCAGTTAGATTCGCTGATATTGTAGATGATGACGGTGCCGGTAATGTTGTTATGTATATCCATAAAAAAGATTTTGACCCTGGTATGATTGATGACCTGCAAGGTGACGGCATAGATCTATCATCGTCTAATTTTCCTGGTATAAACGAAAATACACCAACAGTCTTTGATGACGAAAGCATGGATGCTTTACGTGATATTATTTTAAAATACGTAGAAGATCCAAACGATGCAGAAAAAGCAGTACAGCAAGTAGATGATAACGGACTAGATTCTCTATCACCAGAACTAACTGCCAATCTGGAAAGAGATCCAGAATTTAAAGCTTGGTATAATAAATTACATAGTGTTCCAAATGCAGATACTGATTATATGAAAAGAAGAAGATCAGAAAAAGACTATCAGCAAGAAAATGCATTAGGATTTAGCGATATAAAAAAATTAGGAGATAAAGCTGCTAGTCATATAGACATAGAAACTAGAAGAGATTCAAGATATACTTTCGGTAATAGACCATATCAGGATGATCAATTAAGATATCAGATTGCTAAAAAATTAGGGTATATAAAAGAAAATGAAGCAGAAGATGGCAAGTTAGTTACCTTTGGATATGATTTAGATAGAATAGAAGATGTTGTTAAACATCTACAAAGTAAATATAAAGAAGGACAAGATTTTGAACTTCATATAGGTTACGGAGATGATTTACCTAACGCAGTAACTTTAAAGAATCCTTCATTACAAAAGGATCATGACTTAAATGATATGCTAAACGCAGCTCAAGCTGATAATGATTATATAGGAGAAGGAGAAGACTTAGATGTAGGACATCAAGACGATGAACCTGGAATGTTAAAATCGACTGCTTATGAATCTGCTACATATGCTGCTAAGCTTTACAAAAAATTAGCTAAGTACGATCAATTTGATGGAGAAGTAGATTTTCCTAATTGGTGGCAATCTAAATTAATCTTAGCAAAAGACTACTTATCAAAAGCATTCCACTATTTAGACTCAGAAGAAAAGCAACCTATGATTGATAAGCTTGCTTTAGAAGCTCAATCTCATCCGGTAATGGTTCAGCAGAGAATAGCTCATGCTAAAAAAGCTAAAGAAAAAGAAGGACAAATGGCTGCTTCTAAAGGTAAGAAGTATAGCGAGAATCCTTACGAAAAAGGTACTAAAGATCATTTAGCATGGTCTAAAGGACATAACTCATCTAGAGCTAGAAAATTAAGCTTAAAAGAGTGGGGAGGATCGGATCAAAATGCAATGAATCAATCAATGCATAAGGATTTAGGTAACCCTGATAAATTCCCTGGATTAAGCCAAGTATTAGCAGCTGCAGAAGCCGCAGTAGATTTTTACTGGGATGATTGGGAAGAGTATAAAACAGATAGAGAAGGTCTTGTAACGTATGCTGCACAGAGATATACTTCTAAAATGTTCCCTGAATTCTGGAGTAATATGCAAAAATTATTTGCTCCAGCTAATGAAGGTAAATATAAATCAGACGCTCAAAGAAAAGCTATTCATGCTAAAAAAGCAGAAATGAATGAAGCATCTTATGATGATGCAATTTCTGAATTAAGAGATATTGTAGACCGAGCAGAAGATTTAGGACAAGAAGCTAGAGAGATTGTAAGACAGTACTTCCCTAGTGAGCTCTCTAGATTAGATGGATATGGAGCATTCAACTTTGTTTATTCAAGTAATAGATACGATACTACTTTAGGTAAGTTTGTAGATAGATTAGAAGAAGAAGGTTACGATGATGAATTCGACGAATCAGTAGATGAATTATTCGGTTCTAAAGTAAATTATGACGATATTATAGGACCTATCGTTAAAAGATTGCAAGATCTTAAAAAATACGTTAGTAAGAAAGAACCAGATGCAATGGATGACCTCCAGCAAGTAATTAGAGCTTTTGAAATTTTTGATGAAAAGATGTCTTACGGGACTCATATGGAGTTAGAAGAAGGTCAAGCAGCTATTAAAAAGCAATTAGACAAAATCGACCAAGCTTTAAAACAGCATAAAGACCATACTATAGCTGTTGCTAAAACTCCTGCAGATCAAAGATCAGAAGAAGATAAAGAACATCTTGCTAAAATGGCAGAGTTAACTAAAAAGAAAAAAGAGCTTTTAGATAAGTACGGAGATGCAGTAGCAGGAATTAATAGAAATCAAGAATTAGATTAAGATATGAAAAGAGCTGATCTAAAAAAGTTAATACTAGAAGCATACGAAGAGGTTCTTATAGAGTCCCTTATTGATGAAGTAGAAGATAAACCACAACCAGAAGAAGAGCCTGATACTAAAGCACCTGAAGAAACAGTATTAGAAGATTCTACGGATACTATACTTTCTAAATTTCCAACTCTTAAAGCTGCTCTAATAAAATTACAGACAGAAGATTTTAAAGAGTTTGTAGACTCTATAGATTGGATTTCACCTCGTCCTACTTCTTTTAGAATCAATCTAAAAAATGGACAGGATTATATTTTAAAATGGACAGGTAAAACTTTTGAAGCTCAGATTATGGGCAAAAGATACTATATTAATAAAATAGACGACTACCAGCAAGCATTAGATAAACTTGCTTTACTCTATCAAGAAGCGCCTATGAAAGGAGCTGGAGAAGCTGACTTTGACACTGACACCGGAGGCGGTGGCGGAGGAGGCGGAGACTTTCCTGGCGAAGAAGGTGGAGCAGAAGGTGGAGAAGACTTTCCTGGAGGAGAAGAAGGCGGTGAAGAAGGCGGTGAAGACCTATCCGGAGAGCCAATTGATTTTGAAGCAGGAGAAGAACCAGAAGCATAATGAACGTAACAGACAAGCTATATATAGAATGGGCCTGGAGAACTAAAACAGGTGTACCGGATATAAAAAATCCGGAAGATAAAGCTATATTAGATAAGCTTATCTCTGAACTAACAGATAATGCTGTACTTGTTGAAGAATCTAATCAATACGATAAGATGATAAAAGACAAGTTTGACGGAGAGATACCTGAAGTTTTTGGGCAATATACTGTTCCTGCAGGTTCTGGAACTATAAAAGTAGACAGTAGAGATTTAGAAAAATATAAGATAATTTTTAAACTCTCCCCTGATCAGTCTATTGGGCCTGGAGAACTTGCAATATATTGGCTCTACCAGCACCAGAAAAACCCTATAACTACATACGATACTAGAGGTAGTGATAACCCTGATTTGATGATTGGGGATAAAAAAGTAGAAGTTAAAGCTTACGGTAAACATACTGGTAAGATTAAATTAGGTAAATTTGCAAGTCAAAAAACCAATATTAGAATACTAAACATTATTTTTGGTTTTCATTCCTTAATGAAAATACTAAATTTAGAAAGTTCTAAAAAAGCTATTACCCCTACTAACTTTAGACCTCAAGAGTTATTAGTAGCTTTTCAAGATATCTTTAAAGTAAAAGATTCAGGAATACTATCACAAGAAGCTGAAAAGTTTGAAATAATAAAAAGTATCAAAGAAAAATTAGATGCGTTAGATAGTGAACTTAATTCACCTACAGATGTAGAAGACGCAGCAAAAGCAGTTTTATCAAGACTTGTTATGAGCAAGTTTTCAACCAAACCAGGAGATGAAGGTTATATAGCTAGCGCTGTTATAGAAGGTAACATACATTTCTTTTATATAGATTTTGATAAATTGAGACAAGCTGATCTTTTAAATTTAGTAGAAATAAAAGGAGGTGAAATCGCAGTAGATTTTAAATCTATCTTTGGATAAAAATAGTTATGGCACAAGACATAAAAAAACTAATCGCACAAGAGTACATCAAGTGCGCAAAAGATCCGGCGTACTTCATGAAGAAGTACTGCTATATTCAGCACCCTACACGTGGCCGAATCTTATTTAATCTTTATCCATTTCAAGGTAAAGTTCTTCATTTATTTAAAGACCATCAATATATTATTACTCTTAAGTCTAGACAGCTAGGTATATCAACTTTAGCTGCAGCATATTCTTTGTGGCTGATGTTATTTCATAAAGATAAAAACGTCTTAGCATTAGCAACTACCCAGGCAACTGCACGTAACCTAGTATCTAAGACGATGTTTATGTACGATGAGTTACCAAGATGGCTAAAGCTACCTGCCAAGGAGAAAAACAAATTATCACTAAGGTTAAAGAACGGTTCTAAAATAACAGCTAAGTCATCTAATGCAGATGCTGCAAGATCAGAAGCAGTATCGCTACTACTAATAGATGAGGCAGCGTTTATCGATAATATTGAAGAAACGTTTACTGCAGCACAGCAAACACTAGCTACCGGTGGACAGTGTATGGCATTATCTACCCCTAACGGTATTGGTAACTGGTTCCATCAAACATGGGAAAAAGCTGAATCAAAAGAAAACTCATTTTTACCTATTAGACTACCTTGGACAGTACATCCAGAAAGAAATCAAGCTTGGAGAGATCAACAAGATGCTGACCTTGGCCCTAGAATGGCAGGACAGGAATGTGATTGTGACTTCTTAGCTTCCGGTGATACAGTATTTGAACCAGATGATATGGCTTATTATGAACAGACCTATGAAAAAGATCCTTTAGAAAGAAGAGGTGTCGACGGTAACTTATGGGTATGGGAAGGAGTAGATTATATGAAATCGTATATGGTTGTAGCTGACGTCGCTAGAGGTGATTCAACTGACTACTCTGCATTCCATATATTTGATATCGAATCTTGTACGCAAGTTGCTGAATATAAAGGTAAACTTTCACCTAAAGATTTTGGTAACGTACTTGTAGGAATAGCATCAGAGTATAACGATGCATTACTTGTAGTAGAAAATGCAAACATTGGATGGGCTACTATTGAGCAGATCCTTGAAAGAGAATATAGAAACTTATATTATAGTTCTACAGCCAATATGGAATCAGTAGAATCATATATGAATAAATTTGAAAGAGATAAATTAGTTCCTGGATTTACAATGTCTGCTAGAACTAGACCTTTAGTTATTGCCAAAATGATTGAGTACATAAGAGAGAAATCAGTTACTATTCAATCAAAACGTTTAATGTCTGAAATGAGAGTATTTGTTTGGAAAAACGGTAAAGCTCAAGCACAGGACAGATATAACGATGACCTTTTAATGGCATGTGCAACAGCTCTGTATGTACGTGATACTGCTCTTAGATTAAGACAGCAAGGTATGGATTTAGCTAGAGCACAGCTATCTTCTTTTAATAATCTTAACGCCAGGAACCAAGCTGTAATGACAAATGTTGCTATCCAGAGAGAAAATCCGTATCTTACTAAGACAGCCTATGGCGAAGAAGATATTCGCTGGCTGTTAAAATAGAACTATTTATATATAAAATATACCGGAATGGCGGACACTTCATTATTTGGCAGATTAAGAAGATTATTTTCTAATGACGTTATTGTTAGGAATGTAGGAGGTGATGAACTTAAAATTGCTGATGTAAATCAAATACAATCTACAGGTAGATACCAGACAAATTCCTTAGTTGATAGATTCAGCCGTCTGTATATTTACAATAACAAAAATATCTTTAATCCGAACCTTAACTACCAGACGTTAAGGATTCAATTATATTCTGATTATGAAGCTATGGATACTGATCCAATTATTGCTTCTGCATTAGACATCTTAGCTGACGAATCAACAGTAAAAAATGATCAAAATGAGATTTTATCAATTAAATCTACAGACGAAAATATTCAACGAGTACTTTATAACTTATTTTACGATGTGTTAAACATCGAGTTTAACTTATGGTCATGGACTCGGAACATGTGTAAATACGGAGACTTTTTCCTAAAACTTGAGATAGCAGAGAAGTTCGGAGTTTATAATGTTCTACCTTATACAGTTTACCACATGGTGAGAGAGGAAGGATTAGATCCTGACAATCCAGCTAAAGTAACATTCAAACTAGACCCAGACGGTTTAGCTTCATCTCAGCATCCGAATTATATGCCTAAAAGAAAGGCAGAGCAGAGAGTAGTTGAATTTGATAACTACGAAATTGCACACTTTAGATTAATCTCTGATACTAACTACCTTCCTTATGGACGTTCTTATTTAGAGCCTGCTAGAAAGATCTTTAAGCAAGTTACTTTAATGGAAGATGCTATGTTAATTCATAGAATCATGAGAGCTCCAGAAAAGAGAATGTTCTACATTAACGTAGGGGCTATTCCACCACAAGAGGTAGAGCAGTTTATGCAAAAGACTATCAATCAAATGAAAAAGACTCCTTATATCGGAGATGATGGTCAGTACAACTTACGTTTCAATATGCAGAATATGATGGAAGATTTCTACCTACCAGTTAGAGGAGGAGATACTTCTACTCGTATTGAAACTACTAAAGGATTAGATTACGACGGTATTACCGATGTAAACTATTTACTACAGAAGATGTTTGCAGCTCTTAAGATTCCAAAAGCATATTTTGGTTATGAAGGAGACTTACAAGGAAAAGCAACACTTGCAGCAGAAGATATTAGATTTGCAAGAACTGTAGAACGCATCCAGAAAATTTTAGAATCAGAGCTCACTAAAATTGCTTTGGTTCATTTATACACGCAAGGATTTACTGGAGAGAGCTTAACTAACTTTGAGGTCAAACTTACCACTCCATCTATTATATTTGAACAAGAAAAAGTCGCTTTATTAAAAGAGAAGATTGATCTTGCTAATCAAATGAAAGATACTAAGCTATTCTCTTCAGATTACATCTATGAAAATATATTTGACTTATCTGAAGACCAATATATGGAAATGAGAGAACTAGTAAGAGAAGATAGCAAGAGAAACTTTAGAATTGCACAGATTGAAAACGAAGGAAACGATCCTGCTAAATCAGGCGTTACTTACGGTACACCTCACGACCTTGCATCGATGTACGGTCGAAGAGCTACAAATACACCTAAAGGAGGATCACCAGATGAACTACCACAAGGTTACTCAGAAATGGAACCTAAGTGGGGAGAACCTGGACCTGAAGGCGGTAGACCTAGAGAAAAAGCTTCTATATACGGTACTAATGATGCATTAGGAGGAAGAGACCCTTTAGGGCAACACGGTATGAAAGGAGGTTATCCATCTGACAACGATAACGTTATGGAAAGCTATAAAACCCAAGCAGTTTACTTAAAAAATAAAGAATCCCTTAAAAATATTGTATTCGATAAATCTGATGTTGTTGAACCGGAATTACTCAATGAAGACAACATCAAAGATTTAGGTAATTAATACATATTTATATATAGTAAACGTGTATAATGAAGATTAAGCATTCCAAATTTAAAAATACCGGCTTACTTTTTGAACTTTTAGTTAAGCAAATTGCCGCCGATACACTCAGTAACAGCCCATCAGCTGCTATTAGTATGATAAAGAAGTATTTCGCCGGTAAAACAACCCTATCTAGAGAGTTCAAACTGTATGAATTTATTATAAAAAATAGAAATGTTAGTCAAAGTAAAGCTGAAGCTATTCTTTCGACTATAACAGAAGTTTCTAGAAAGATAGATCAGAAAAAACTTAAACAGCTAAAATACGAGCTCATTTCTGAAATCAAGGAAAACTATAATATTGAAGACTTCTTTAGTATTCAGGTTAGAGACTATAAACCATTGGCTGCATTATACTGTTTACTTGAAGCTCAAAACGCTAGTAACTTAGTTAATCCTCAAATACTAGTCGATAATAAGACTACTCTATTAGAACATTTAACTTCTAGTTCTCAAGATCAAGATAAAGTAAAAGAAACTATTATTGAAGAGTACGGTAAATATGAAAAAGATTTACGATTACTTACATTCAAGATCCTATTAGAAAAGTTTAATTCTAAATATAGAGAGCTACTCCCTCAGCAAAAAAATATACTTAGAGAATTTATTACTTCTGTCAATTCTAATACACGTTTATTCACAGTAGTAAATGAAGAACTTAAAAGCATTTCTAATGAGGTTAAAAAATTAAGTAGTAAAGTTAAGGACGAAGTAATAAAGATTAAATTAGATGAAATATCTAAAAGTATTAAACCTATTGAGAAAAAGGAAAAAATTACCGATAATCATCTAGTAAGTTTAATGCAGTATTATGAACTAGTAAATGAGCTAAAGAACCTGTAATGAAAAGAGCAGATCTTGTAGTACTAGTTAAAGAAGTAATGCAGGAGTTAGATGAAGCTAACGTTACTAATGCAGGCGGTGCTTCATTTACCCCCGGTGCAGGAGCTCAATATGCAACTCCTAAAGCATTCGGTAAAGAACATAGAGCAAAAAAGACATTAACTAAAATAGGTTACAAGCAAGTAAGTAGGCCAAAGAGGCCGTCGCATACGAAAGGATTTGACTATTTATAAAATATGAGAGCAATAACTGTAACAGAAAAGTATAGAGCCGTACAAGAAGGTACTATGTCAAAAAAAGAATTTGTACGTCAAATGAGACAACAATATCCTATGTTTGTATCAAACTACGATGGATTTGACAGTACAGTTAGTATTCTAAAAACAAGAAACATGCTTTTCGAAGCTCCGCAAAAGGCATTCGAAAATGTAAAAGTATACGACGATAGACCTGCTTTAACTTATTCACTTGACACCTTGGATAGGGGTATAAGAGCAGAGCTCAACGCTTCAGGTATTGAACTACCTCATTTAGGAGTCTCACCTGAAGATTATTTAAAAGCTGAGAAAAAAGCTAAAGATAATTTAGAAAAAGATCCTAATCACTATATTAACCTTCTAGCTAAAGATTCTTCTCATGTCGATAAAAACGATCAACCTAAAGAGGTAAAAAGAGGAGCTGCTGATAAAGATACTTTCAACGATCTTAAAAAAGCTACCTTAAAAGAAGGATATACAGAAGAGCAAATTAATACTGCTATCGAAAGATTAAAAGAAAAAAAAGAAGCCGGAAAGAAAGAACTTCCAAAATCAATCGCCGATAAAGAAAGAGATCAAATCGAGAAAGATGCTAAGAAAGCAAAAGGTATGATCAAAGAAGATCCTAAGGAAAACATTATAGCTGTAGCTAGAGAGATTAGAGCTAAATATGGCGAGATTCCTGGATTTAACGTACTATTAAAAGACTTCCTACAGACACATCAGCAAGAAATTAAAGTCGGTAAAGTAGGACCTGAAGACGCTATTGCTGAGTTTGATAACTATATTGATGCAAACTACGATAGACTAGACGAGAAAGAAGAAGAAGTAAACGAATATAGAGGATCAGGAGAAGATATTAAATCCATCATTAGAGATAAAGCTGCTGATTCAGGCTTTAGTGAACAAGAAGAAGCAATGGAGGTAATGGAATTTATTGGTCAAGAATATGAAATTGACTTTGAATTCGGAGCAGGACCTTCTAGAATGGCTGAAAAGAAAGGTAAAGATCACGACGGAGATGGAGACATCGATGGAGATGATTATATGGCTGCTAAAGACAAAGCTATCAAAAAAGCTATGGGTAAACAAGAGCAGTTAAAAGAAGCTATAAAAAAGATTATTAAGAAGACACTTAATGAAGATATGCTTAATGAAGCTGCTACTCAAGAATTAGCTCGTATTGCCGATGATTATGCAGGCTTTGAAGGAATGAAAAGCGCTATCTTAGACCTTGAAAACATAGTAACAGATATTGAAAAGTACTATGATAATACTAGAAATAAAATCCAAAAGGTATATGATAGATTAGGTGAGATTAGAAATGAAGATGGACTTAAGGTAGGAGGTTTCTTAGCACCAGCTATTGAATCAGCTTTCAATAAAGATCTTAGACCTGTAACAAAAGTAGGATTTACAAAAGGATTAGATACCCCTAAAGTAAAAACAATCTCAAGAGCAGAAATTGATGCAGCTAGAGCAGCAGGAGAGATCGAAGAAGAGCCTAAGCAAACAATGTTTACACCTGTTAACGAAAACGAAAAATAACATGGCACAATTATTAGTAGACGTTACGCCATTTAGACCTACGATCAAAGAATCGAAAACCAGACCTGGTGTATTCGAGGTTGAAGGTGTGATGCAAAGAGCAACAGCTCAGAATCAAAATGGTCGTGTTTATTCAAAAGCTATTCTAGAAAGAGAAGCTAAAAAGTACATGCAAGAGTTTGTTGACAACGGCAATGCTTTTGGAGAATTAGACCATCCAGAATCACCAGTGGTATCTTTAAAGAACGCTTCTCATATTGTAAAAGAACTTTGGTGGAAAGGAAATGACCTAATGGGTAAAGTAGAACTACTAAATACACCTGCAGGTAACATTGTAAAAGAAATTATTAAGGCCGGGCATACTATCGGTATATCATCTAGAGGTACTGGATCAGTACAACAAACAAATGAGGGTACTTTAGAAGTTCAACCTGATTTTGAATTAGTATGTTGGGACTTTGTTTCTAATCCTTCAACACATGGGGCTTTTATGAACCCTATTTCATTAAATGAAGGAAAAGTAAAAGTGTCAAAATACGCTAATCTAGATAATATTATTAACGACATTTTAAGATCATAATTATGAAAAACGAGTTTAATTTAAGAAAATTTTTAGCAGAGAACAAAAGACCTGTTCCTGCACAAGTAGAAGAAGAAATTAACGAAGAAGAAGTAGAAGAGTCTGCACCAGGATTCGAGCATGATTGTGCTGCACATGTAGTACATGAAACTTACGGATATGGTATCTGTTTAGAAGGACAGCACACTTTAGTAGAAAACGCTGAAGGTAAGCATGTAGTTACTCATTACGACGTATTCTTCAAAGAAGGAAGCAAAACAGTTGAAAACATCCCAGTAGAGGAATTAAAAGTTTTAACTGAAAGCAATCACGGCCATGCTAAAAATAAAAAGAAAAATGAAGAAGTAGCAGAACTTACTAAAGAAGATGCTTTTAAAAACGAAATAAAAGACCTTTTAGATTCTTAAAAATTTAACACCGCTACACTTTAAAGCCCGGCCAATCAGCCGGGTTTCTTGTTTTTGTAAATAGTATATATTTATATAAGAATATACAGTCACTTATACTGTATCGATAAAAAAATTAACTTCACATTGCGATTCTAAATAATCGCACGAAACCACAAATTTTTAGTCAAAATGTCAAACAAAGATTTATTCAAGCAAGCTATTGCTGAAGCTAAATCTGTAAGAGAAGCTGCTATTGTTAACGCAAAAGAAGCTTTAGAAGAATCTTTGACTCCGCACTTAAAAGATATGTTGGCTGCTAAACTTCAAGAAATGGAAGATAAATCTGTCGAAGAAGAAGTAGTAAACGAAATCGAAGAAGAGCTAGAAGAAGGAGATTACTCTAAAGAAGAATCTGTTGAAGAAACAGTAGAAGAAGAACTTACAGAAGTAGAACCAGTTGGCGAAGCTGAAGAAGAAGAAGTTGCTGACGAAGAAGAAGCAGAGGATGATTCAGAAGAATCTGAAGACGATGCTGAAGCTGTCGAAGGTGACGAAGACTTGGGAGACCTTAGCGTTGACCAGTTTAAAGATCTTATCCGTGACATCATTTCACAAGAAATGGGACATGGTGAAGAAGAAATCGGTGCTGATTTAGATGCAGGTGATATCGAAGGTTTAGGTGATGAGCCTGAAGCAATCGAAGAACCGGCTGCTGATGATGAGGAAATCGATTTAGACGAACTTTTAAGAGAACTAGAAAGTATTAGTGAAGAAGAAGTTGAAGAAGGTAAAAAAGAAGAAGTAGACGGAGAGGTAGTTGAAGAAGATACTGCAAATCAAGTAGAAGCACAATCTGATACAAAAGACCACAACGTAAACGACACTCTTAAGGAAGCTTTAGAAACTGTTGAAAGCCTTAAACAAGAACTTTCAGAAGTAAATCTATTGAATTCTAAATTACTTTATGTCAACAAAATCTTTAAAGCAAACACTTTATCTGAATCTCAAAAAGTAAACATTATTGCTGCTTTCGACAAAGCCGAAACAGTAAAAGAAGTAAAATTAGTTTTTGAAACAGTTTCTGAAAATGTAGTTACTACTAAAAAAGAAAACGTTTCAGAATCTAAATTTAAAGGAATGGCATCTAAAGCTACAGGAACTACTGCTAATAAGCCAGCAGAAAACATTGTACTTTCAGAAGCTGTTCTAAGAATGCAAAAATTAGCTGGAATTATTAAATAATTAACGACTCATTTCAATTATGGAAATTAAAAACCTATTAGAAAGCTCGAATACTTATAAAAGTATGCAAGCTGACTCTGCTAGATTAGCAGACAAGTGGGCTTCTTCTGGATTGTTAGAAGGTATCGAAGATGCACGTGTACAAGGTAACATGGCAGTAATCTTAGAAAACCAAGCAAAACAAATCGTAGCAGAAGCTAACACAACAAATGTAGGTGGTGGAACATTTAGTGCAGGTGCTGGAGAGCAGTGGGCAGGTGTAGCTTTACCTTTAGTAAGAAAGGTATTCGCTCAAATCGTAGCTCAAGACTTCGTATCAGTACAACCAATGAACCTACCATCTGGTCTAGTATTCTATCTAGACTTTAAATACGGAACTGCAACTAACGGTAGAGCTGATGGAGACAACCTATACGGTAATGTTTCTTCTGCTTCTGCTAAAATTGGAGTAGACGAAGAAGTAGACGGAGGTCTTTACGGTGCTGGTAAATTTGGTTACTCAATCAACCAAAATTCTTTAGCTGTAACTTCAAACGCTACAGGATCTGCAACTTCTGCTTCTATCGCTTATGAAAACGGAGTTAATCCTGGAGACTTCTACACAGTAACAGTAGATATGTCATCAACTAACTTTGATAGCTTAGGTGTTAGAGCATTCCAAATCTTATCTGGATCTACTAACGTAACTAATTACGCTAAGTACACAACAGTATCTGGAAACAACGTTACTTTCGTTGTTAAGAAATCTGATACTACTATTGACAACGTATTTAACGGATCAGTACTATATCACGTACAGCCAGTAGACAATGACAGAGGAGACTTTGAAGCTGCAGGTACTAACGTAGTAGATAACTCAATCACTATCCCAGAAATCGACGTAAAACTTGCTTCTGAGGCGATTGTTGCTAAGACAAGAAAACTAAAAGCACAATGGACTCCAGAATTCGCTCAAGATCTTAACGCTTACCACAGCATCGACGCTGAGGCTGAGTTAACTTC
>Ga0222715_10000402_pt1 | contig 43028 bp, 47 predicted proteins | sample C33_9DmetaG_FD_165056 | JGI IMG/M metagenome (GOLD analysis project Ga0222715, IMG submission 165056) | Estuarine water microbial communities from San Francisco Bay, California, United States - C33_9D | ecosystem: Environmental > Aquatic > Marine > Unclassified | place: USA: California...
GAAAAGTCACTAAACTGGCTAATTTTTGACAGGACGTCATAAGAGTTGATTACCTGATATCCGAATACAATGTCTTTTACCGGAGCTTTATAATTCACAGCCATTGTTGTATTTTACTATATTCTATAAAGAACGCGTAATTTTTACCTAGGAGTAACTTCAACTAATTCTGATATTTCTTCAATCTTTTTAAGTGTTGGCATATCATTAGTTCCAGCAGTGATTGCTCCAGCTGCACAAGCATTTTTGATAGTTAGGATAATATCTTCTACTCCATGGGCAGCTATATAAGCCGCTGTAGCATCACCGGCTCCTGTTGAATTAATAGTTTTAAAATCAGGAGGAGTTATTTCAACCGCACCCTCTGAGCTTATTAATCTAGCAGGTAGATTTGAGTGAGTAAGCAATATTCTCGATACTAAATCTTGATTTAGTAATTTTTCAGCTTCAACAACGTCTATTTCATCTTTACTAACAACTAAAAAATCAATCTTATAGTCTATTGTATGTTCATAACCTGCTTGAACAACAAAAACGCCACTATCGGTTATTTCAGAGATATTGTCTTTTATATGTGGAATAGAATACCTGTCAATAAGTAAAGAGTCATAGTCTTTAATCCCTTTAATTTCATTCCACGTGCACTTAGAGTAACCAGATGAAATTATGGTTCTTTCGCCATCTTTGTCAACAAAGATAGAGCAGGTAGGTGTTGGCAATTCCGAAAAGAGTATGTTTTCATGAGATATGTTTTTCTTATCTAATTCATCTATTAGATAAGAGCCTAAGGAGTCTTTACCTATGCTATTGCCAAGTACTGACACATCTAGTCCCCAATTAGCAATATTTTTTGCACAGTTAACAGCAGTCCCACCGGCACGAATTTGATAATCATTGCCTCTAATATCTCCTCCAGCAACCGGAAGGTCATTTATAAAATAGATGAGATCTGGATTAAGTGTTCCGTAGCAAAGTATCTTTTGATAACTCATATCTTTAATATAATGTATTAAAAATAAACTGAAAGAAAGAAAAATGAAAGTAGCGTATGTCTTAAACTCACCAAATGCAGCAAATTATAAAGTTGGGGAGATGATACTTCCACAACTAGAAGCTGGTAACCATGGAGTAGATGTTGTTGGAATTTTCTTTTTTGATGACAACACAATGCTACTTCAAAAAGGAAACCCAATAGGAGAAAGACTAGCAAAAATAGCAGCTGAAAAGGGAATGCTTTTAATGATGTGTGACCAATGTGCAAAACAAAGAGGTTTAGCTACTGAAAATGCTGATGGAGGCTACACTCCAGAAGGAACTGTTGAGGGAGTAACAGCAGGTTGTTTCCCAGACTTATACCAAGCTTTATCAGGAAATATGCCCGATCAAGTCATATCTTTATAACTAAACTAAACCACTTATAACAGCTGTAAGGATGAGGATTATTAAATAGCTTATTAGTCCTCCTCCTATGGCAGCATATTTCATAGTTTTTGATATTGAGCTTGGACCAACTAGATGGTACGCAAGAACTCCGAAAAATGGCACCAAAAATACTAAGGCTAGCCACATATATCTTCTACCACCCGAAACCTGATTATTAGTGTTCAAATCATATAACGCTAATGCTGTCCATGCTGCATAAAGCACAAAAGGCATTAAATAGCCATATAGTTGAAACAATAATTGCCAAACACTTGGGCTTGAAATAGGCACTCCACTCATTATTATCTCCTTTTTAGCTTCAAATAAGTTATTTAAATCTTCGTCTACAAGATCGTACGGAAGTTCCATAGTGTCAATGCTAGGAACGTAAAACAGGTTTATAGCTGGGCTAGGGGTGTTAATATTATCAAAAGTCATATTGAGTTGCTCTTTAGGCCACGGATATTCCTTATATCTATTCTTGTCTAGTTCTTCATTTTGAGCATCTGCAAAAAATCCAGCGAGCATCATTAATCCTGATACGTCACCTTGTAAGGGAAACCTAGAAAACAAATTGTCATTTTCTAATGATGAACAATTATGTAGTTGCTCAAGAAGAGGAGGTGTCGATGTTTGATAGATATTATCTTCATAGCAATTACCTGGACCCCACGGACCTGCCAATGCCAAATCAGTATATCCTGAATCAAGAACCAAGTTCTCTTTAACTTGGACGTGTTGGGAAAAATAGAGTTTTGCATCCAACATAGGACTTGCAACTATTCCATATTTATCATGATTTATAACAATATTTTTCTCAATAATATCTCCAACTCTTCCGGGAACAACAATTCCCATTCCACGTGCAACAAGTCCAAAACGATTTGTTGGTGCGTCATAATTATTATTGTCTACAACTAAGTTGCTGATAATTGTTGTTTCTCTACCTGGTGGATTTAATTCTGAATCAAGTGTATTTGGAACTATACCTGACATATTATCTCGCCAAATATTTCTATATAAATAAAGGTGTCCACCTGCATTAGTTCCTGAGTATCCAAGTGCATTTCCCTCAACAACGTTATCGTAAATTAATGAATTACATGGATAACATTGCCCAATGTATATACCACTATCAGGATGACCAGAGGCATAAATGTTATCAAAAACCCCATCTGTAGAGTCAAATGCATATACTCCATAATCACCATTGTTGTAAACTGTTAAGTAAGAGCCTTTAAATCCCTTTGAACCGTTCCAATAGACGCCATTAAGTGAAAAATTTCTAACTGATAAGTTTTCAATACTTACTCCATCTGTGTCGTAAATCTGAATACCATTTTCTCTCATAAATTCCCCATCAATAATTACAGAGTTTCTATCAGTTCCTCTAATTGTTAAATAATCAGTTGTTACGGTTACACTTTCGTTATATACCCCAGGATTTATTAACACTAGGTCACCTTCTAGTGCTGAGTCAACAGCGTCCTGAATTTTGTTAAATTGGTTATTATCTCCGACTTCAAGCACATTGCTGCTAAGTTCAACAACAACCTTCTCTACAGGCGCACTGTACTCTACGTCACCAACGATGACGGTTCCAACCATTCCCTTATTATTTGTACCGTGATACGGGCAATAATATTCGTATACCCCTGGTTCCTCAAAAGTATATTCATATTGGTCACCTTTTGTAATAATTCCATATTCAAAGTAATCAGATGAAATAGCTTGCCACGATCCATCGCTAGCAATTACGTTATGGTTATTTGCTCCACCTGATTCCCATATCACCGTTGAGCCAACTGGAACATTAATGACTTTGGGAGAAAATTCATCATCAACAATTCGGATTATGGACTGACTTTCATCTGATGAAGCTGACTCATTACAGGCAACTAATAAAACTAAAGAAACAATTAAAAGATACTTAACGGGATTCCTCATTGTTTTAATTTTAACTTGTTTGATTGTTTCAATCTAATTGTTTTATATAAACTAAAATTAATATATGGAATTTATAAGTTCAAAAAAAACACTTGATAAAAATGATTTTGCTGTTGTAACGGAAAAAGGAAATTATATTCACGAACTATTTACCAATTTCGAGCATTCCCCTTTGGCAGCAAAATATTCATCACAACCTTTTCCGGGTCAGTACCTGCTATTTTTAGCAGGGGGTCTCGCTGAAAGTTCAGAAGTTCTACCAGACGATATCGTCGCTTTGAGTAGCTTAGAGAGAGTCAATTTTCATAGGCCTGGACTGATTGGAGATGAAATATATTTAAAGGCAACTCTCATAGATGAGGAAATCAAAAATTATCAGTATAAGTGGGAAATTTTTAATCATAAGGATGAACTTTTAATAGATTGTAAAGTAAAATTTATAAGGAATGTCAAAAAATAAATTAAATTGGATTGAGGCACCGATGCCTGACAGTTCTCAAGGCACAAAGCTAGTTACTTTTTTCGTGAATAACAATGAGTACAGAAGTCGATTGATGCTTGTTGAATTTCCACCTAATTTTAAACGAGAGCAAGAAGGGTACTATCCAGCGTACGAAGAATTACTAATTTTGGACGGAGGTCTAAAAATAAGCGGATACGAGTATGGTAAAAATGATTATGTACTTTTTCCTCCGAACTTCAGTAGGTTTAAAACTTCCTGTCCGGATGGATGTACAGCACTTGTTTGGTGGAGTACAAAACCATCTTGGTCTAGAGGTATTAGTGTAAACTCTGACAATAAAATTATTTCAAAGCTAAATAATAATATTTATGATGAAAGCTATATTGAGCTTAATAAAAATGAAGAATTTCATTCATTATTTTTAGACACCAACAAAGAAAAATCTCCCATTAAAAGTGAATTTATAGGACTAGATTTAAATAATTTTAAATTTGTCCAAGGCTACAGCACAGACCAACTTCCAAAATCAAGATATTTTTTAAAGTTCACTTATTTTTAATACTCCATTTTGGGTCTCTCCCCTCAACAAAAGCAAAAAATCCTTCTTTGGCATCTTCTTCCTTATAGGCATAATTTTTAAAGATTTCTATTTCCTTTAAAGTGCCTTCTTCGGTACTTAAGTTAATTGAAGACTTCAGCATTTTTTTTACCGTTCGATGAACAGAACGAGGTTTCTCAATAAGTTTTTGTAAAAGTTCGTCAATTTTTTTATCAAGTTCATTTGATGCGTAGACCTTGTTAACTAACCCAATTTTTTCTGCATAAAATGGGTCCAGCCAATCTGCAGTCATAATTATTTCTTTAGCAAGATTTCTTCCAATTAGTTTTGGAAGCCTAGATGTAGAACCACCTCCCGGTGGAACTGAAAAATGAGTATGATTGTCTCCAATCTTTGCCTTATCTGATAAATAGACGATGTCACAGGAAAGAATAAATTCAAACCCACCTGCTCTTGCAAGTCCTTCAACTTTACAAACTGTTGGTACAGGTAAGTTTTCTATATCAATAAAAATTTTTCTTAATCGTTCAAGTACTGAGGTGAAGTAGGAATCCTCAGAGAATGCTTTTTTTAGTAACTCTAGATCTAAACCAACACAAAATGCTTTCCCACTAGACTGAAAAAGCACAGCTCTAACAGAGTCATCATTTTTAATAGTTTGTATAGTTACAGGCATCTCATCAAGAAAGTCCTCATTAATTGAATTTAAATCTTCTGGTCTAATAAAGCTAACGGTTGCAAGGCTATTTTTAATTGTAAGTGTATGAGTTTTAATTGACTTCTCCTTCCTTGACAAGAGATAAAATAGACTTTTGAGCATATCTGGTGTCAATTTCAGTTACATAGTGTGTTGGAGGGGTCAATTTTATTTCATCAACAATACCTGTATATCTGTTTATTGATTCTGATACAAAATCTTTATTTCCAGCAATTGCAAAAACATCAACCATTTCATCAGGCACATGCTTTATCATCCCTTCAACATCACCATTTTTAAATAGCTCTCTAATCTTTTTTGCTTCATTTCCGAATCCGTGACCGCTAAAAAACTCATCATAAGTTTTAACTGATGCATAAAATGCCACTGTTCCTGCAGCAATTCTTTTTGCCCTTTTCTCATCTTTATCAACAACTGTTAGTCCTGAAACCACTATCTTAGGAATTTTTGTATCAGTAGATCCTTCTTTTAACTTAGGAATAATATTTGATTTCAAATACTGAGGAGAGCATAGTTCATGGGAGACCCATCCCTCTGCTATCTCACCACATTTTTTTGTCATCAAGGGTCCAACAGAGCCCATATAGATGGGGATTTCAGTTTGTTTAGGTACAAACGGTCTATCAAAACCCACTAAAGAGATACTTCTTTCAGTACCCTCATATTTGACAGGATTAAGATGACTTTCTTTCATCACTTTTCTGCATATTGCGATAACATCACTTATGTGTTTTACCGGACTTCCAAACCTAACATCATGCCAATATTCATTTAAATTTTTTACTCCTGACCCTAATCCAAGTATAAATCTTCCATTTGAAATTTCATTTAAATCAAGTGCCGTCAAAGCAAGAGTTAATGGTGATCTTAAAAAGGCTAGAGCCACTCCCGAACCTAGTTTTACTTCAGAGGTATTTGTCGCCAATGCTGTGAGTGGAACAAAGGGAGTTCTATGAAGCTCACTAGCCCATAATGTAGAAAAACCTTTTTGCTCTGCGCTTATTCCAGCTGCAATGAACTCATCTAAAGTTTCGCCCCATGGACCGAAAGAAAGTTTCATATTTCAAAGTCTTCAATATTTATCTCGGTTTCGGGAAACCAACCCTTATCTTGAGGGGCATCTGATTTATAGACAAAAAAGGTCCTTTTCCACTGTATTACAGTTTTACCATCTTGGTTTATACCTCTTGTTTTAGCAGTGACTATACCCCCATAAGGTCGAGATTTAGATTCTCTTTTATCTAAAATTACACTTTCAGCATATAAAGTATCTCCAACAAATACAGGATTAGGCATGGTTATCTTATCCCATCCTAGATTTGCGAAAACATTTTGACTTATATCAATTACAGATTGTCCTAAGACAATAGCTACAGTTAATCCTGAATTAACAAGCACCTTTCCAAAAGGTGAATTTTTTGCAAACTCAGCATTAAAGTGATTTTGATTTGTATTCATGGTAAGTAGAGTAAACCAGGTGTTATCAGCCTCAGTTATTGTCCTACCAAAAGGGTGCTTGTAGTGATCATCTACATTAAAGTCTTCAAAATACCTGCCTTTCCACCCATCTATTTCTTTAACCATAAAATGCTCCTAACTTAAACAAAGTATTTATACTATTTTAATAGAACTAATTAAATGATGCACTATGAAACCACTTGATGACATAAAAATATTATCTCTAGAGCAGTACGGTGCTGGCCCTTTTGGCTCACTTCACCTTGCTGACCTTGGTGCAGAGGTTATAAAAATCGAAGATCCAAATTTTAAGGGTGACGTAGGAAGATATGTTCCTCCATTCAATAAAGGAACTGATTCACTATTTCATGAAACGTTCAATAGAGGAAAAAAGAGCATTGTTGTTGACATTAATTCTGATGAAGGAAGAGTAGTTTTTAATAGATTAGTAAAAAAAAGTGATGTTGTTTATTCAAATTTTCGTGGAGATGTTCCTGAAAAACTAAAGATAACCTATGAATATCTGAAATCAATAAATAAAAAGATTGTTTGTGTTTCTCTGACAGGGTTTGGAATGACTGGTCCTCGAAGCTCTGAGCCCGGATATGATTATATAATGCAGGGCTTAACAGGATGGATGAATCTGACTGGCGAACCTGATGGGCCACCAACTAAATCTGGACTTTCTTTAGTAGACTACTCCGGAGGTTTAATAGCTTCAATAGCAATTCTTGCTGGAGTACATTCAGCAAGACGCACAGGAAAAGGTATGGACTGTGATTTAAGTCTGTACGATACAGCGCTTTCTATGTTAACCTATCCTGCAACATGGTGGCTTACGGAAGAGTATGAAGTCGAGCGATCTTCAAGATCAGCTCACCCATCTTTAGTACCATTTCAACTTTTCAAAGGTGCTGATGAATGGTTTGTAGTAGGTTGTGCCAAAGAAAAATTTTGGGAAAGATTAAGAGATTTATTGAATGATAAAAGGCTTAGAGAAGAAAAATTTAGCACTTTTTCCCTAAGATTTAAGAATAAATCTGAATTAATAAAGATTCTCGATGAAATATTTATTACAAAAAATGCAGAAGAATGGCTAAATTTATTAAAAGCTGAGCAGATTCCTTCTGGGCCAATCAACAGTCTTAAAGATGTGTTTGATGATGAACATGCAAAATTCAGAGAAATGCTTTTTGAATACGAGCACCCTAACCTAGGTAATGTAAAACAGGTCTTGAGTCCAGTAAATGTTGGTAACCAGAATAAGGTTGAGATTACTAGAGCACCTTTATACAACGAACACACAGAAGATATTCTGAGAAACCGACTAAATTATTCTGAAGAAGAAATCCAAACACTTAAAGACAACGGTATAATTTTCTAAAAATGACTATTTCTGAAAATTTCATTGATAAATATTCTCAAATAAACTACAAAGATTTCGATTCAAGAACATTAGAAGCAGGAAGAAACCTTTTTCTAGATGCAATGGGAAATATTATTGCATCCATAAGAGTTGGTAATAATAAAAAACTTAATCAAAGCATGGCACAAAGCTTGGCAGAAAATAGTAATTTGACCCCTTTATATATCGGGATGCTAATTCATTCCTTGGATTTTGATGATACTCATTACGATGCTTTGATACATACAAGTTCAATTACAGTTCCTGCTGCCCTATACACAGCTTTTAATAGGAGGATTAACGGAAAAGATTTTATTTCATCCCTAATTCTGGGGGTTGATATTGCCGTTAAGATTGCAAGTATAGAAAAGCACGCATTCCACAGAAAAGGTTTCCATGCAACATCTATTGTTGGAGTTTTTTCATCGGCATTTATTTATGGATATCTAAACCAATTTTCAAGAGAATCTATGGTTGACTCTTTAGGTGTCGCTGGTAGTTTCTGTTCTGGAAACTTATCTTTTTTAACAGATGGAGATAATACAAAAATCATTCATCCTGGATGGGCTTCACTAGGCGGTTGTAATGCTGCTGAACTTGTTACTTTTGGAATCACTGGCTCCTCAAAGATATTTGAAGATAAAAATGGTATATACAATTTATATTCAGATGTTTCCATAGAAGATAAACATTTTGATTTAAGTAAAGATTTTTGGGAAATCAATGATGTAAGTTTTAAACCATTCCCGATATGCCAACTAAGTATTTCTACATTAAGATTAGCTTCAGAGATAATTCATGAAATTGACTTATCTAAGGTTAAGAGAATAATTATTAATCTTCCAAAAGATAGTTATGACATAGTCGCAAAAGATAAGTTAATTAAATCTCAACCACGAACTTCTTATGAAGCAAAATTCAGTATTTATTGGTCACTTGCTGCACTTATATTAAATAAAAAATTGACGGTTGATAGTTTTGAAAAAAAAATATTGAAAGATAAAAAAATACATGATTTAGCTGAAAAAATAGACGTAACTACTTTTGAACACACAGAAACAGCTGCAAGTATAGGGGGTCAGATAGAGGTACATTATAAAAATGATGAAGTAAAAACGTACCGTGAAGAAAATTCAACTAATTCTATTACTAATTCAGCATCAGTTATAAAAAAGTTTTTAGAAAATTCCAATTTAAGTTCAAGTAATGAAAATGTAGATCAGTTATTAAAAATAGAAGAAATGGATGATGTGGGTAAGATAGTAGGAAGGATATTAGATGAGCAAATTAAAAAGTATTAACCCAAAAAATTTTAAATGGTTTGATTATGAAAGATATAGCTTCTCTCTAGGTCTTTCACTTGATGAATCACTTTATATTTCAGGTCATTCTGCATCAGAGTATGATGCTTTAGATAAAAAAATTGTTGTAAAAGGAGGTATGCAAGAACAAGTTAATACAGCTCTTGATAAAATCGAATGTATTTTAAATGCTGAGGGAGCGAGTTTATCAGATGCAACTCACATTACTGAAAACGTAACAATTGAAGGTTTAAATCACTACAGTGATTATGAAAAAGTCAGAACTGAAAGACTGCCAAGTAATATTAACCATCAATTATTAGTTGTTGATTCTCTTTTAAGGGTAGATGCTTTGATTGAATTGGAGATAAGAGTTGAAAGGGGCGTGGATTACTCCGAAGACAAAGTAGTAAATTTACCAACTCTTACAGCTTCAGACTCTATCGATAAGGCTGATATCGTAGCCCAAACAGAAGATATCTACAAACAAGCTGACAAAATTTTGAAAAAAATGGGATTTGAGCTTTCTGATATTGTTAAGACTGTAGATCACATCACACCTGAAGGATTGATGGACTATAAATATACTGGAAAGGTAAGAAAAGAAAATTTAGGCCCTATTTACCCTGGCGCTACAGGAATACTGATGAGCAAGGTCTCAGAAAACAGTTCACTTATTTCTGTAAATATTACTGCTGCAAAAGGAGAAAAAAAATCAATTAATCCTGGTTGGGAGAGATATCAAAAGTTGACTTATTCACCGGCTGTTAGATGCGGCAGCAATTTATTTATGTCTGGACAGGCAGCACTAGACCCAGAAACAGAACAAGCAGTCTTTAAAGATAATATTTACGAACAAAGTAAATATACCTACACAAACATTATTAAAGTCTTAGAAGCTGCCGATATGAGTGCTAGCAATTTAATAAAAACCATAGAGTATGTAACTCCGACAGGTTTAAAAGATTATAGAACCACATCTTCCGTGAGATTAGAACTATTAAAGGAACCATACCCTGCTTCTACAGGTATAGTTTGCCACTCTCTTTTAAGACCAGAGTTTTTAATAGAAATCGACCCTTTCGCTAAGAGCTTTTGATGTCCGGAAAATTACTAACACAAGAAATTATTGATATTTTAAGCAAGAAATTTGAATATACCTCACCCGATGAAATTAGTCTTTCTATGGTTAGATACTATTGCTTGGCCATAGATGAAAAAAATAATATATATTTTGATGAAAAAAAAGCGCTTAATGCAGGATATAGCAAGATACCTGTCCCCCCGACATTTGTAACCGAAACGAACAGTTTTATGAAAGGCCCTCCCGGAGGGGATGGTGCTATTGCTCATGAATGGGGAATAAAAATACCTGGCACAAGATACATAAGGGGCGGCAATGAGTATATATTTCACGAACCATTTTATGTTGGCGATACTATTACTGCCAAATTTTCTGTTCACGACATAGCAGAAAAAAAATCATCAAAAAATAAAGCTTTAGTTATCCTGACAAACCAAATCAAATATTTAGATCAAAATGAGAACCTAAAGTGCGAAAATTATGAGACAGTAATTTTTCAGGAGATTTGATGGAAATTAAAAATATAAATCATAAGTTTACTCTTCCAAATATGATTCTCTACGCTGGTTCAACCTGGGATTGGCACAAGATACATTATGACGAACAATACCTGAGAGAAAATTCAATTCCCAAACCTGTAGTTGATGGTCAAGTTTTTGGTGCTTTGATTGTTAAACAGATACAGAGTTCTCTTAATAAATTTGCACGTATAGAAAAGATGAAGTTTAATTATAAAAATATGGTCTTCCAAGATGAAGAAATAGAAATAAAAAGTAAAACCACAAAGGAATGGGAACAGAATAATCAGAAATATATTGAAGTAGCAACTTCAATATATGTTGAAGAAAGAATAATAATAATGAATGCTACAACAGTGGTAAAGTTGGGAAAAATTGAATAAGGCATCAATAAACTTAGCGACTGATGTTACACCTTTTAATGATCCTAAAAGTATTTATGAAATACAATCTGAAGCTATAAATCATTTACTAGAAACTGCAGGATTGTCCATTAAAGATGTTGATGGACTTGCTACAAATGGAGTAGAAAGATTTTCTACAGTTGGTATGTCTGAATACCTTGGAATTTCGCCAAAATGGACAGAGAGCTCGTTTTTAGGCGGTTCATCATACGTTACCTTTATAAAGAGGGCAGTTCAAGCAGTGGAGTCCGGCGAATGTAATATTGCCATAGTTTCGTATGGATCTAATCAGAGGTCTTCAAAATCAAGAAGCCTAGGTGGGGTTATCGAAGATCACACTCCTCAGAAATTCTTTGAGTATTCCCAAGGAATCTTATCACCACTATCACTGTATGCTCTGGTTGCTCAAAGAGGTTTTCATGAATGGGGAATAAATTCTGCTGACTTGGCAGAAATTGCCATCAATGCAAGAAAATGGGCAAAGCTTAACAAAAAAGCTTTTCATTATTCAAGTGAGAATATTACTGTTGAAGATGTAATTAATTCAGGACTAATATCTTCACCACTTCATAAGCTTGATTGTTGTTTAGTGACGGATGGTGGTGGAGCAGTTCTTATTACTAATGACAAAATCGCAAACAAATTAGGTTTGCCAAAAATTAAAATAAATGGCTTTGGACAAATTGATACACACATAAGCTATTCCCAGATGCCAAATTACTTAATTACTGGAGCTAAAGCTTCTTCAGAAGAAGCTTTAAAACAATCAAAGATGAACTTTAATGATATCGATACCCTCCAAGTTTATGATTCTTTTACAATAACGGTACTTTCCACCCTAGCCTCTATAGGTGTGGATGAACCAAAACATATTATAGAAATGTTTAGAGATGGAGAATTTTTTCAAGGGGGAAAATTGCCACTAAATACATCAGGAGGAGGTTTGTCATACTGTCATCCAGGAATGTTAGGCTTACTGCTGGTTGTTGAGGCTGTTAATCAATTAATCGGAAATTTAGGTGAAAGACAAGTTCCTGATGCCTCAACAGCTTTTGTTCATGGAACAGGAGGAGTTTTTTCCACCCACTCTTCTATGGTTCTAGAAAGAGTAACTTAAAATTTATGCAACTATGGCAAGAATGGATTGTTGAAGCTCAAAAAGGAGTAATTAATGTTCAACAATGTAAAGAATGTAAATATATTCAATTTTATCCAAGAGATTTCTGTCTCGAGTGTTCGTCAAAAAAATTAAAATTTGTGGCAACAGATGGTTCTGGAGTGGTATTTTCATACACACAAATTCACAGAAGTCCAAATCCTGAAATTTTTATTGTTCCTTACTATATTTGTTTAGTTGAAATAGCGAAAAATATAATGATAATTTGTAACGTAGTTTTCAAAGATGACACTGCTGAAATAGGAAGAGAAGTTTTTTTCAGAAATATTAGTAATGATGGGATAATTTACTACTCTGATTGAGATATTATTTCTTTGGCTTTTCTTATCATGGCCCCATCAACAATAGATCCTGTATTATCGACAAAAACGCCTATTCCCATCTTTTCATTTTTTTCTATTTCTAGTAGAAGTTTCTTTGCATTTTCTATCTCTTCTTCAGTAGGCTTAAATACTTTATCAATAACTTCAATCTGATCTGGATGGATTGCTTGCATGCCTCCAAATCCAAGTGCCTTAACATATACAGCAAAATTTTTAAGTCCTTCATAGTCGCGTATATTTTTATATACCCCTGAGATAGGTTTTTCAAGATTCAAATAATTAGACTTGAAAACAATTTGAGACCTATAGAAAAGGAGTGCCTGATTGTCCTCGTCAATCCCTAGGTCAGCTGAAAAATCAACTTCACCAATAGCAACTCTATACATTTCAATATTTTCATTAATTCTATCAAGGTCGTTTAATCCTGTAGCAGTCTCTATAATGCCAGTAATTTTACTAAATAAATCCGAGTAGCTATTTTTAATTATGGCCGAATCTAGTTCTAACTTCGGAATAAAAACATTCTCTATTCCTATATTTGAAAGTGACTCTAAGTCTTTTTTTTGTAATGCATAATCAGAGTTTGTTCGGATATGGATATTAGAACTTATCTCATTTTTTTCAATAAAGTCACATACACTTTCTCTAACTGAGTCTTTTTCATCCCACGGAATAGAATCTTCAAGATCAATAATTAGATTTTTTACTCCTTTATTAATAGCTTTATCAATAAATTCAAGTTTATTTCCTGGCACATAAAGATAGTGGTAACTATTGGTATTGTTATTTTCCATTCTCTAATGTTAGATGTAAAATAGACAAAGGTAAATAAAGGAGTGAGTAATGGATTTTAATTTGTCATCAGACCAAGAGTTTTTTAGAGAAACAGTAAGATCCTTCGTTGACAAAGAAATCAGACCGGTAGCTTCTGAACTTGAAAAATCTGGCACATACCCAACTGAAATAGTAGAAAAAATGAAAGCTATGGGGTTATTTGGCATTTTGATACCAGAAGAATATGGAGGCCAGGATATAGATTTTGTCTCCATGGCTATTTTATTCGAAGAACTTTCCAGAGGGTGGATGGGAATAGCTGGCATTATCGGCAGTCATTCTCTCTCAACATGGATGATTAATAAACATGGAACTGAAGAGCAAAAAAATGAGTTTCTTTCAAAACTAGCTTCAGGAGAACTTAGAACGGGAGTAGGCTTGACTGAACCTGATGCTGGTACAGATTTACAGGGTATTAGTACAAAAGCTGTACTAGAAGGAGATCATTACATTGTAAACGGAAGCAAAATGTGGATTACGAATGGAAGATATGCGAATCCCTTACCAGTGTTAGTAAAAACAGATACAACCTCAAAACCTGCCCACAAGGGAATGAGTGTATTATTGATGGATCAAAACACAGAAGGTTTCGAAATAAGCAAAGATATTGGAAAAATGGGCTACAAAGGGCCAGAGAGCTGTTTGCTTATGTTTTCTGATGTTAAGGTGCATAAGTCGATGCTTTTAGGAGGAGTAGAGGGAAGAGGCTTGCAGCAGGTATTATCCTCTTTAGAAATTGGCAGGATCAACATTGCAGCTAGAGCAGTTGGTATCGCCCAAGAAGCATATGACCAAGCATTGAAGTACTCAAAAGAAAGAAAGGCTTTCGGAAAAGAAATTAATGAATTCCAAGCAATACAATTAAAACTTGCTGAGTTGGCAACCAATACGCAAGCATCAAGACTTCTAACTTGGTGGTCAGCATCAATGGCAGATCAAGGAAAGAGAGTAGACACAGAAGCTGGAATGGCAAAATATTTCTCTTCAGAAGTGGCAATTTCCAATTCTTTAGATGCAATGAGAATTCATGGAGGCATGGGTTATTCTACAGAGTATACAATTGAACGTCTCTACAGGGATGCACCTTTGATGGCTATAGGTGAAGGCACTAATGACATCATGAAAACAATCATAGCTAAAGGGTTAGTAAATGGTGAAGTCGTAATAGACTAGAATATATGCTGTTCAATCAAGAGTTTTGTAAACAATACGATATAAAATACCCAATTTTTCAAGCTGGTATGGGTAAAACAATGGGAACTCCAACTACCCCGGAACTAGTTTACGAAGTATCAAATGCTGGAGGTGTTGGGTTTTTGGGCGCGACAGGTTTAACTTTAGATGAAATTGAAAGTGCTGTAAAAAAGATAAGGGAAAATACAGACAAACCCTTTGGCGTTGGAACATTATTACCAAGAGATGTTGCAGCTGATTCTGAGACACGTGATGAGATTAGAGAAGTAATTAGAAGTGACTATCCAGATCACTTAAATTTCATAAAAAACCTATGTGAAGAATATGATATTAATTTGGTAAATCTTCCTGCAAAGGAGACTGTTTCAAGAAGACAAGCTGAAGAACAGATTGATTTAATAGTAGATTTGGAAGTGCCCTTTATATCAATGGGACTAGGTGATATCTCATATTTGGTTTCAAAAGTAAAAGATACAGAAACCAAAACTTTAGGGCTTGTAGGAAACGTTAAGACAGCGAAGATTCATAATGATGCAGGTGTTGATATTATAGTTGCACAAGGATATGAAGCTGGAGGGCATACTGGAAATATAGCAAACTTTGCATTACTTCCACAAGTAAACGATGCCGTAAATGTTCCGGTTCTGGGTGCAGGAGGTATTGCAGATGCAAGAGGTATTGCAGCCGCAATTTCTTTAGGATGTACCGGTGTGTGGATGGGAACTGCATTTTTATTTGCTACTGAAACTGACATTTACCCAGAACACCAGAAACAATTACTAGAGGGCTCAACAGAAGATTTTGTTATTAGCAAAACCTATACAGGTAAACCATCCAGGATTTATAGAACTGAAATTTTAGAGAAATGGAAGAATGCAAATCTTACAACTTTGCCAATGCCACTGCAGTTTGTATTATTTGATGATTTTGTTTGGTCTGCTGAGTCTTCAAAAAAATATGAATTAATGAACAATCCTGCTGGACAAATTAGTGGAATGGTTAATGAGGTAAAGCCTGCAAGAGAAATAGTAAAAGATTTAGTTGCTAACTTCGAGGCATTGTGAATAAAGAAAATATTCAATATGGATATACTGACACATCTGAAGGACAAATTCACTTCTCAAAGATGGGGGAAGGTGACGTTTCATTACTATTGTTCCATGAATCACCCCAGTCGTCGAAAGTTTATGAGAGAGTAATACCATATCTAGCTGAAAAATTTTCAGTTTATGCATTTGATACTCCTGGGTACGGCATGTCTACGCCCCCAAGCAGCCCTCTTAAAATTGAAGAATATGCCAAACTATTAGTCGAAGGAATAAACAATTTAAAAATTCAAGAATATGCAGTCGGGGGATGCCATACTGGAGCCTCTCTTGCCCTAGAAGTCCTGAATACAAAGGGAACTGATGATGCAATTTTTTGTGTTCTAAATGGAGTACCCTATTTTTCTGTTGAAGAAAGACAAGAGTATATGAACAATTGGTCACCAGATATAGAAATTGAAGAAAATGGTGAACATTTAATATGGGCTTGGAAAAGATATCAAAGAATATATGGTGCAGCTGCTTCGAAGGAGTTAATCAATTTTGGTGCCGTAGGTATCCTCGGAATCTTAGATAGATACAACTGGGCATACAACGCAGCATTTGAATATGTTCCAGATAACCTTCTGAAAAACTTAGATATACCTATTCTATTTTTGAATACTAAAAAAGATTTATTGACTCAAAGTGATATTGAAGCAAATAAAATAACTCAAAATAGTGAACTTTCTTTGCATACAAATCATGCTGGACAGCTTCACTTGAGAGAACCAATAATATATAGTTCAGAAATAATCAACTTCTATAATTCGCTGAGTTGATTGTTGTCCAATCTTTCTTTAATTACTCTTTTTAAAATTTTGCCAGAAGCATTTCGAGGCAATTCATCAATAAATATGAAATTCTTTGGAACTTTGTAACCAGATAAATTATCTCTACAGTGTTTCTCTAGATCATTAATCTTGATATCTGCATTCTTAACCAACACAGCATAAACTTCTTCTCCCCATTTTTGAGATTTTTTACCCACAACAGCTGCATCAATAATTCCAGGAAATTTTAAAATAATTTCTTCGATTTCTCTCGGTGAAATATTTGTTGCTCCTGAAATAATAATATCTTTCTTTCTGTCCACAATATAATAAAAGCCATCCTCATCTTTAACTGCTATATCTCCAACACCAAAAAAACCTCTTTCATTTGTATTCTTAATAGTGTTCTCATTGTCATTCCAGTAGCCGTTCATCAGATATGGTGACTTTGCATAAAGTTCTCCCTGTTCTCCAACACTAACTTCTTTACCTTCTTCATTTAAAAGTTCTACTTGGTTAAAAAACCAAGGTGGTCCTACACAGCGCTCTTTGTTTCTTTGAAATTCTGGCCTTAAGTTGGTTACAATAGCTGTTTCTGTTGCTCCGTATAATTCATGTAAACCAGCAGTTTCAAAAGTATCAATTACCCATAATTTTAGCTCCTGGGGCAAAGGTGCTGCATTAAAGTACAAACAACTTAATGAAGAAGTGTCATATTTCTTTATTGTTGATTGTCCCAATTCTCTCAACTGAATTGCGTGAGCAGGAACAAGAAAAATTGAATCTGGCTTGTATTTATTGATCATTTCTAATAAATCAAGTGCATCATATTTTCGTTGAATGACCAGTTGTCCACCGGTAAATAGAGCTGCATAGTTAAACGCAAAACCTGCTCCATGGTACATCGGTGCAACAGCAATTGTAGTTTTATCAGGACCCAGACCCCACTCCAAAGCAGTTGCCATAAAAACTAAGCACCTAGATCTATGACTGATTGTTATGCCTTTAGGCTCTCCAGTGGTACCAGACGTGTAGCAGATCTTAAAAGGTTCTCTTTCGTCAACAAAAACAAAAGGGTCATATTTTTCTTGGGTAGTTACCGTTTTTTCATAATTCAATCCAAAATCATCACTATCCATTGTTAGTATTTGCTCAACAGAAGTTTCAAAAACATAATGTTCTATCAGAGGAACAAGGGAGGATTCTATTACTGCACCTTTTGAGCCGCTATGTCTTATGAAGTATTCTACTTCTCTAGAAACAGATCTTGGGTTAACTAAAACAGCAATTAAACCAGCTTTTGAAAGTCCGGCAACTATTTCTGGGTATTCCATTCTATTTCCAGAAATTACAGCTACTCTATCACCTTTTTTAAAACCTTTAGAAATAAAAAAATTAGCAACCTGACTCGACCTTATATCCAATTCCCTATACGAAATACTTCTATTACCATCAATTATTGCAATTTTTCCTGGGTTGGCTACAGAAAACTCTCTAATTCCATTGGCAATATTTAATGGTATATATCCAAAATCTGTTTTACTCATTATTGTATTTTACTACTTCTCATTGTTCTTATCATTTTAAATTATTCAGATACAATTAACGCAACACTTATCGCCAAAATGATTTTCACTAACTTTGATTAACCCTCTTTCAATATCTCCATTTTTACAACTATTCGTAGGGTTTGGACAACGTGAACTAAAGAGGCATCCTTCTGGCAGTAATGTGATTTTTGGGATCTCTCCCTTTAGCTTGATTTGTGGTTTTTTTATTTTTGGATTCGGAGATAAAACAGAAGATAACAGGGCCCTAGTATATGGGTGAACTGGGCTTTCAATAACTTTTTTCGTCTCCCCAAGCTCCATTATTGAACCTAGGTACATCACAGCTGTTCTATCAGAAATATTTTTTATTGTATGTATATCATGACTAATAAACAAATATGTCAGACCAAGTTCATCCTGAAGTGTCTTTAATAGTTTAAGAGTCTCATTTCTTACGGATAAATCCAGAGAAGAAGTAGGTTCATCGAGAATTATCAACTTTGGCTCATTTATAATTGACCTTGCAATACCTACTCTCTGCTGTTCTCCACCACTTAGCTGTGATGGATATTTTTCTAGGTAGTCAGCATTCAAGAAAACACTCTCGATGGAAAATTTAGTCTTCTCATAAATTTCATCTTTTGAGATACCTGGATTATGAATCAAAAGAGGCTCGGCAAGGATGTTTTTGATTTTCATTCTTGGGTTTAAAGACAGAAAGGGTTCCTGAAATACTACTCCTATATCTTTTCTCACGTTTCTAAGTAATTGCTTATTTTTAATATCTAATTCATTTTCAAAAACTGTGATACTTCCACTATGGGGAATGAGACCTAATAAAGTTTTACCTAGAGTTGATTTCCCTGAACCACTTTCTCCGATAAGTCCTAAAGTTTCATTTTCTTTAATTTCAATATTTATACCATTAAGTGCATGAACAAATTGCTTGTTTGGTAAATTAAATTTGACTTCTAGATTTTTAACTTCAACTAAGTTCTTCACTAGATGCCTTTATTAACTTTTGTGTGTACTCATGTTCAGGGTTTAAAAATATTTTATCGACTGATCCATTTTCTACGATTATTCCTTTGTTCATAACGATTGCTTCATCACAGTATTGAGCAACAATACCCAGATCATGGGTGACAATTACGAGCGTCATATCATTATTGTTGACTAAAGTAAAAAAATTATCTAGTAATTGTCTTTCTACAGTAACGTCAAGACCTGTAGTTGGTTCATCCGCAAAAAGTAATTTTGGTCTTGCAAAAGAGGCAAGAGCTATTACCACTCTTTGTGCCATTCCGCCACTTAGTTCAAACGAGTATGAATTTGAAACTCTCTCAGGATCAGAAATCCCAACTTCTTTTAGGGAACGAATTATTTCTGATTCAAGGATATCTTTTTTAAAGATTCTATGTTTTTTGTTAACAAATTTAAATTGTTTATTTATTTTATACACAGGGTTTAGGGAACCAAAAGGGTTTTGGGGTATAAATCCTGTTTCTTTTCCTCTAATTTTAGAAAAGTCGAATGTATTTTTACTACCATTTTTAGATAAAATTTCAAGTTTATCAAAGCTAGTTGTGCCTGGGTGCTTAATCAGACCATTGACAGCCCTAATTAATGATGATTTTCCAGAGCCAGTTTCACCAATAATTCCTAGCATTTTATTTTTTTCAAGAGAAAAAGAGACACTTTTTACCGCTTGAAGGCTTTTTCCTCCTGAATTATAAGTTACAGAAAGATTTTTGATATCTAAGATGTTGTTTTCCTTAAATTTGTTCATATTTTCTTAATATATATTGTGAAATGGTATTGAAGCTTAATACGCTAAAAAATATTGCCAAACCAGGAAAAACTGACATCCACCATTGGCCTGTCATCATGTATTGAGAACCAGCTCTAATCATTGATCCCCAGCTAGCCTCTGGAGGAACTACGCCAATACCTATAAAACTTAATGCTGCAACAACAACTATGGAGTGTGCAGTTGTTATTGAAGCTTGTGCTAATAGTGTTCCTAGGATGTTTGGAAGAAGATGTTTAGAAATTATTCTAGTTTTACTTGCACCCATAGCGATGGCCACCTCAATAAATCGAGATTCCCTGACAGTTAGAGCTTCACTTCTAATCAGCCTTGTGAACCTAGGCACATTTATTAATATTATTGCAAAAATAACATTTCTAATATTGTTCCCCCACATTGTAACGATAACTATAGCTAAAACCAGTAAAGGAAATGCTTGAAACATATCTAGAACCTTCATGATTCTCTCAGCATTTTTGGTTTTATCGCTTGCCATCAAGCCTAAAGGCAAACCTATAATCAGAGCTGCAAAAGTTCCAGATAGCGAGATAAAAAGATCAATTTTCCCCGCAACAATTGTTCTACTGAATATGTCAAAACCTACTTCGTCGGTTCCAAAGATAAAACCTTCTCCTGGTGGAGTGAGCCTTTGAATAATGTCAGTTGTATAAGGATCATGTGTAAAATTATATAGAAATGCACCAAATGAAAAATTAATTAAAATTAAAGTTGATACTATTACTGGAAGATTATTTTTGTTTATCTTATTGATATATTTTTTCATAAAGTCTTCTTTCTGATTCTGGGATCTAAATAAGTAATCAAAATATCAAGAAATGTATAGGTGAACAAAGTAATTAAACCAGCAAATAAAATAAAACCCTGGATAGCAGGAATGTCTAGCATCAGTATTTTTGTAATTGCCCACTGTCCAATTCCATTCCAGGCAAAAACAGTTTCAATAATTGCACACGCTCCAAACAATCCAGCAAATAATATAGCAACATAGGTCAAAATTGGGGTACGCGCATCTACTAGGGCATAAATAAACATTCTAAACTTTGACAGACCAAGAGATTTAGCAAATTCAACCTGTTTTGAATTTAGAGACTTACCTAGAACATTTCTAGCCGTTCTCCCAAAATAGGAGGAATAAAATATACCTAAAGTCACGGATGGTAATAAGGCATGCTTTAAGCCTATTTTGAATGTTTCCCAATTTCCCGCCAGCATAGAGTCAATTAACAGACCACCTGAAATTTCTTCAGGAGGAATATCTGACAATCCTATCCTTCCTATTGGTGCAGGTACTAATTCAAATTTATAAAAAAGAAAATAAATTAACAACAGTCCTAAAAAGAAATCTGGAACAGATTGTATGACTGATAAAATAATATTTGTCAATTTATCTGGAAGCTTACCTCTAAAATACGCGCCCAATCCACCGATAAAAAAACCTAGCACTACAGCAATAAATAAAGACATAATAATTAATTCAAAAGTATCAAAGAGATATTTATTAATACTATCCAGTACTGGAATCTTGTTATAAAATGAACTTCCCAGATTACCATCTAAAAGTTCTGTAAGGTAATTTATATATCTCTCGGTTACACTTTTATCAAGACCAAGCTCCACTCTGATGGCCTGCTTTGTTTCTTCAGTCGCAATACCACCTGCAATTACTTCTACAGGGTCTCCTGGGGTTAAGTTAACTACTATAAAAGCCAAACTACTCACAAAGAATGAGGCGATTGGAATAAAAATTAATTTTTTAAATATAATTTTTAACAAATTTACTCCTAGCCCTAATTATTGTAGTCTGAATCATGAAAGGTTTGCACAATGGATTCTGAAAATTATAAATATTTTGACACAATTTATGGAAAAGGAGTTCTACTTGTAGAAATGAATAGACTCCACAAGAGAAATGCATTCAGCCCTGAATTTGTCTACGAACTATGCAAAATTTGGGATTATATAGAGAGCGAAAGCCATATAAGAGTGGGTGTCTTGAAAAGTAAAAGTGAAGAATATTTTTCAGCTGGTGCAGATTTAGAGAAATTAATACCACTTCTTACAAAAGAAAAAAAGCCAACCAGTGAGATTGAGAGAAAGGTTGTAGAGGATAATTTATTACGTAAATTTTATAGAAAAAATCAGATCTACAAAAAACCAATAATAGGAGTTTCAAGTGGCTATTGTCTTGCAGGAGGTTTTGAGTTACTGTTGAGTTGTGATTTTCGAATAATATCATCAGATTCAAAAATAGGTTTTCCAGAAACTAAGTTAGGTCTAATACCTGCTGGAGGAGGAATCTCAAGAATTGTTCAAGAAACATCAAGATCAAGAGCGTTAGAAATTCTCATTAACTCTTCCAATCTTGATGTTTATAAGCTTTTAAACGATGGACTAGTAAACGAAGTTTCCTCAAGAGAAAACTTGACCGATGTTCTAAATAGTTATCTAGATAAACTTTCAGATAGTGAAGTTAATTCAACAAAAATGATTATTGAAAATGTAGATGAATTCAATAAATTAAGTTTACACGAGGGTTTCTTGCTAGAAGAGGAGCTCCTAAGTAAATTATCGGATGAAGACTAGTTTTTATTGGTTTCGAAGAACCCCTACCAATTGGGGAGAGGGATTGCCATTATTATCTCCAACTTATAGAAGAGTAAAAAAAATGCTTGGAAAAGATTGGGCTAAAAGGGATGATACCTATGGATACATAGATAGTTTAAATATTCAGTTCAGTTATTATCAACTTGCTTCAAATGCTGTTTTAGCTGGCTGCACTCCAGATTGCTGGAGTGTTGTTAAAAAAGCTATTGATGTTCTTATTGATCCAAAATTTAACCTAGAAACTGTTATTACGACTATTCATAGTCAATCACCACTAATTCTTATTTCTGGAAAAGCTGCTGAAATATTGGATATTGATGGAGGAAGAGGGTCGATTGGTCCAGGTAGCCAAAAATCCATTGTCATCGGTCGTGCCATTTATTTATTTACAAGAAATATATGTAATGGGACTCCAAAAAGCCTTGATGCATCTAGCCAGGGGCACTTAGGTAAGATTAGCTTTTGCTTTTCTGAAAATAAAGAGCTTTCACCATGGAGCGAGTACCACGTAAGAAGTGGTTACAAGAAAGATGATTCAACAGTCACTATTTTCTCATCCCAATCCCCTCATGAAGTAGTAGATCTTGGCGAAAAAAATGTGAAAACTTTACTGGATGGCTTAGTTCATACTTTATTAAATCCATGGACATATAACTCTTATTACAATCAAGATGTATGGATAATTATGTCACCTGAACACGCACAAAGAATTGACAATTCTGGAATGAAATTTTCTGAGTTTAAAGAGTATATTTACGATAATACAACTTTTGAAAGAAGTGACCTAGAAAATCGTGGGTTATATGGATTTATTGGTGATGTAAAAAAAGATAAAATACATTTATTTAAGTCAATTAATAACATCAACATCGTTGTTAGCGGAGGGTATCCTGGAGGATATACTATGGTGTGTTTTGGTTCTGGGATTAGTCTGACTAAGAAAATTGATTTATGAAAATTTTACAGATTAGTCCAATCAATCATGATCAAGTTGAAGATACCCCAGCCGCAAAATCTAAAAAAATCATCAGTAAGGAGGTGCTAATAGTAAATTCAATGCTTGATCCAAAAACAGAAATACCAAATACTTTGAAAAATATCATAGAAAATTTTGATGAAGAAATTATTGTAGAGTTTAAATTTGTTTCACAAGTTATGAAGAAAAATACTATTGAGTGGCTTTCAGAAAAAGAACATAAAAATAAAACGATTTTTTTAATAGTTGGTGACTGCGCTACATGCACTTATAAGGGGTCTCAAGATATTTACGAACTAAACGAAAAAGAGATAGATGCTTTTTTAGTAACTTTCAGTGAAATGAAAAATTTAATTACTCAAAAACTTTATAAAACATATGCGAATAGAATCTTTTTTATAGATAAACAATTTTTCAAAGATAGACTTCAACAACTATTTGACCACTAAGTCATCTCTTGAATTATTTGCTTACTTTCTTCCACCCACGCAAAACCAAAAGCTAATGTTTTTAATGCAACTTCATGTCTATCGGCTTCTAGTTCATTTACAGCATCTGAAGCAATTATTACTCTGTAATCTTCCTGACTTAAATCGCGAGTAGTTGTTTCGACACAAATACTTGTTGTTACACCACAAATAATTATTTGCTGAAGATTATTTTCTTCTAGCCAATCACTAAGACTCGTATTGTAAAAAGCACTAGGTCTATTCTTGTCTATTACAACTTCTTCTTCTCTCGGCGTAAGTTCCTCGATTATTTCGACATCCCAAGTACCTTCTTTAAGGGAGTTAACCTCCGCTAATCCTGGCATTAAATCTTTTACTAATACTCCACCATCTGAATAATCTTCTTTATAGATGTAACGAGTAAATGCGATAGGATAGTTTTTTTCTCTAGCCGAGCTTAAGAGTGAGACGCAACCTTTTATAGATTCTTTTAATGGACTAATATCAAGTCCCATAGCCCCTCCGAAAGAACCATCATCATGACAAAACCCATTTTGCATATCTATAACCAACAACCCTGTATTATTTTTATTTAATTCAAATTCCATCTTGCTCCTTTAACAACTAAAATATATGGTAATAATTAAAAAAAAAATTTGTATGGAAAATAATACTTTTGAGGATAACTCAAGAACAAAAGACAATGCTGATGAAGCGCTTTCACAATCAGAAAAACTTTTAGATGATATCTCAAACATATTTAGTGAGGAAGATTTTAAGGTACTCCCTTTTTTTATTAAATGATCTATGAATTTTGAATTATTAACTATTAAAGATTTAAAAATTCTTTATTTAAATAAAAGTCTAAGTTTCATGGAACTAATTGAATTACAAATTGCTTACATCAATAAATCTGAGGAAAAAATACTTTCACTCGTTAATTTTGACGAGGAACTTTATTTAAGAAAGGCTAAAGATTTTGATTCTCAAATTATGTCTAAAGGATATCTTGGAAATGTTCCCATTGGAGTCAAAGACTTAATTGATATTAAAGGTATGGAAACAGAAGCTAATTCAAAATCATTATCTGGAAATATTCCAAAACATGATGCTGATATAGTTCATAAATTAAAAAACGAAGGTGCATTTGTAGCTATGAAAACTAATACTCATGAATATGCCTATGGAGCAGTTAGTCCACCTACAAAAAACCCTTGGGATTTTTCAAAGATTCCAGGTGGCTCATCAGGAGGCGCAGCTGCTGCCACATCTGCAGGTATTGTATTAGCTTCTTTAGGCTCAGACACCGCCGGATCAATCAGAGAACCAGCCGCTCTTTGCTCAGTTGTGGGATTTAAGCCAACCTACAACTGGACTTCGCTTACTGGTATAGTTCCGTTATCTTGGTCTTTGGATGTAGTTGGCCCTATATCTAAAACTATTTCAGATTGTGCAATACTTTTTCAAGCTCTATCAAAAAATTATACAAATAAAGAGGTCACTTCTCTAGACAACTCATATAGGCTTGGGATATTAAGTGAGTATTTTTCGCCAATGGAACAAGAAATTTCAAAAGCTTACTCAGAATCAATTTACAATCTAGAATCTTATTTTGAGTGTGAAGAAGTTGCTAGTTGGAATGTTGAGGAAGTAATTTCAACAATTTTTGTGATATTAACATCTGAATCAGCTGCTTTTCTAGATAAGGCAATTGAAAGAAATCCAAATAATTTTGGAGGCGATGTAAAGGAATTTGTAAATATGGGAAAAAACTTCTCCTCTGTCGATTATCTTAATGCTCAAAGGGCAAGAAGAGTAATTGCTGATAAAGTTGATGAATTGTTTGATACATACGACTTTTTAATTGGACCCGCTCAACTCATAACAGCCCCGTCGCCTAATGAAGAAACCCTTATTATAGAAGGAGAAAGTTTGCCTAGAGATATCAATTTGATTAAGCCATTGGTCTTATCTTCTCTTTGTGGATATCCGTCAATTTCAATACCATTTATAAAAATGGAAAATGGAAGTTTTTTTAGTATCCAAGTAATTGGAAAAAGAAACAGCGATAATGAGTTGATGGACTTTGCTAAATTATTGGAAAAAATATTCAATCTTAGATATGTCAACCCTTTAATTTAGAAAAAATTATGTGTATAAAAAACTTATATCACGAAATAAATGAGAAAGAAGCTCCCGATTTCTTAGAGCAGAAAATTATAAAATCAAAAAAACTTACAGGCGATGCTTTTTTCCTAAAAGTATTTGGAACTAGTGAAATATCTTCAAGAGTTTATTATGAACAATTTTATGATCAAGTTTTTTACAAAGGTAAAGTCGCCATAAGACTAAAAGAACTATTGAGGTTGCGATTAGCAGGTATTTCTGGTTGTAAATATTGTATTTCAGTAGATGAGAATTCGGCATTAAACAATGGAGTTACAGAGAAAGAGATTTTCTATGCTAAAAATGGGATGCTAGAAAAATTCCCAAACAAAGAAAGAAAACTTCTTGAATTAACTGAACATATATCATTATCCCCGGCATCTGAACGAGCAAACAAGTCTTTAATTAAAGATTTGTTAAAAGATTTTACTCAAGAGGAATTTATTGAGATTTCATTCGTAATTGCTGTTTTAACAGGTATGGGAAATATGTTGGGCAGTCTTGACTTAGTAGAAACGGACTAAGGAAACAAACAGATTCTATTATTTGTTATTTGATAATTTTTAAAATCATGCCTAGATATTTAAGATTAAAGATATATCTACATATACATTGCTATGAAAAAATTTTCTTAAAAATGTATATGCAGAAAGGGGGAAAAACGTGAGAAAATTATATATTATCTTACTAACTTTAGCTCTTTTACTTACAGCTTGTGGTGGAGGTACAGATACCTCAACTGAAGAATCAGCAGTAGTCGAAGAGTCTTCAGAATCATTAGACGCTCCCGCCACAACAGTGGCTACAGAAAGTCCTTCTGGTCAGAAATCAGGAGAAACTTTCACAATGCTAATGCCAGCACTACCTTCAAATGCAGATTTTGCAGTTTATCAAGGTACAGCTAGCACAGCAGTAGCTGCGGTATGGGCAGGAACACTACTTGAATTTAAAGCACAGGATGATCCATCTATTCAACCAGCAATAGATGATGTCCAATGTTTTGTGTGCGAGTCATTTAGTACTGATTCTGATGGAAACATAACAATTGTTCTGCCCGATGGATTAAAAAGTCCATATGGTAACGAAATCTCTTCAGATGATGTCGTATATACATTTGAGAGAGTATTGGCAAATGATTTTGTTTTCAGGTTTTTAATGGGAGTAGGTTCCTGGAATATCGAGAATCCAATAACAAAGGTTGACAATAAGACTTTTACTGTAAATGTTACTAACAATGTTCCATTTACACTTGGTACTCTTGCATGGTATTCCGGATCTATATTAGATGCAACTGAGGTGAAATCTCATGCAACTGATGAAGATCCTTGGGCAAAAGAGTGGATGGCAGGAAATTCTGCGACATATGGACCGTATCATCTTTCATCATTTAGTAGTGGTGAAAATGCTACATTGTCCTTAAACCCGGGGTGGAATAAATTTGTTCCTACATATTCGGATGTTGTAATTACTGCAGTTCCTGATTCAGCTACGAGGTTACAAGCATTATTAACTGGTGCCGCTGACTATACCTTTAAGATTGACTATGATCAGTTAGCTTCGGCAGAAGGTAATTCTAAAGTATCGATTACTGAAGCTTTAGAAAGTCGATCAGTTGAGCTCCATTTGAATTTTGCAGATGAAAAATTTGCTGACAAGAGAGTTCGTCAAGCTATAAACTATGCAATAGACAGAGATGCAATCGTTAAAGGCGTGATGGGCAAATATGGGGCAGCTGCCAATACACAGCTCCCAGAAGTTATAAAAGCTCCAGCAGCTCCTGGTTCATATGTTCAAGATGTTGAAAAAGCAAAAGCTCTTTTAGCAGATGCAGGATATGCTGACGGCTTTGATATGGTTATAACTGTAAACGCAGTTAGACCAGGTTCATATGCAAGTAACGTAGCACTCTTAATTGCTAATCAATTAAGCGCAATAGGAATAAATGCAACTATAAGTGTTTACCCTTCTGCTACTGATTTTGAAGCTAGTATAAGTGATGATAGTTTTGAAGCATGGTTGTGGGACTCCACACCAGCTTTATCTGATCCATATTATTACTGGAGATTAAACCATCATCCTGCATTAGCCTTTCAGAATTATAAAGGTTACGATAATGCCGACTTTGTTGAAAAGATGGATACACTTTTTGTGACTCCAGCTGGTCCAGCAAGAGATGCATTAATTACTGATATACATTCAATCATGTTGGAGGATGTGCCAATGGTAAGAATTGCACAACCAGCAAATGCTGGCGTTCTTCGAACAGGTGTTGAAAACTTTAGGACAACTACATTAAATGCTGTACTTGTTCATTATTTGGTAGAAAACTACTAAATAAGTAAATATAAAGTTATTATTAAAGGGTGGGATTAATCCCACCCTTTATAATTATGTATTTAAATAAAAAAATTAAATCAGACAACTTCAGCATATCTAAAGATGAGATTATTGACTTCGCTAAAAATTACGATCCAATGTTTTTTCATCTAGATGAATCAAAAGCCGAAGAGTCAATATTTACTGAATTAGTTTCTTCGGGCTTGCACACTATATGCATAATGCTTCAAAAAATGAATGAATTTAGCGACTGGACAATTGCTACTGGATTAGAGCATACTGTGAAATATCTTAAACCTGTAAAGCCAGATATAAACTATACAGTTTCAGGAATTGTCAACTTTGAAGAATTCTGGAAAAATCCTAAATACACACACTTAAAAATGAAAAATATTTTAGAAGATTCTGAAACAGGTAGTGGACTAGTGGAGCTCTATACAAGTTTTTTAATTTACAGTTAAAATAAATCTGATAGATAAAAAAGGACAAAATACAAATGGCAAATCTCGAATTAAAAAATAGTAATTGGTCTTGTCCAAAGTGCAACACGTCATCTGTGGTAATTGCAAAAAAAGACAAAGACAGAAGCAGAGATTCAATTTCCCAAACACACACAAGTGAGACAGCTTCAATGACAAGTGGGGGTTTTACTAAGTTTTTCAATGTTCAAAATCAAAAGTTCTTAGTTGTTACATGTAGCAAATGTTCATATTCAGAATTTTATCGTTCTGAAGTTAAGGCTTGGGAGTCTATAATCGACTTTTTTGGTAACTAAATTTAGAGATCATTTTTTTAATATTTTATAAAATATAAGAACCCTATACTTACTTTCTTATGGCAAAAGAAAATATTAGAAATATAGCAATAATTGCCCATGTTGACCATGGTAAAACAACATTAGTTGATGGACTTCTTCAGCAAAGCGGAACATTTAGCGATCATCAAGTGTTAGAAGAAAGAGTTATGGATTCTGGTGATCTCGAAAAAGAAAGAGGCATAACTATTACATCAAAAAATACGGCAATTCACTATAACAATATAAAAATAAATATAGTTGATACACCTGGTCACGCTGACTTTGGTGGTGAAGTTGAAAGGAGTCTTAACTTAGTTGACGGTGTTCTTTTATTAGTTGATTCAAGTGAAGGACCATTACCTCAAACAAGATTTGTCTTGAAAAAAGCCCTGGAGAGAAACTTACCTGTAATCTTGGTGATAAATAAAATTGATAGATCTGATGCCCGAATTGATGAAGTAGTTGAAGAGGTTTATGATTTATTTATTGACTTAGATGCAAATGACAAGCAAATTGAATTTCCTATAGTATACACAAATGCAAAAGATGGAGTTGCTCATGAGTCACTAGGAGATGAGTCTACAGATTTAATTCCTTTGCTTAATTTGATAACAAGTTTTTTTAGTGGACCTGAAACTGATGACACATCAATTCCACAATTCTTAGTAACAAACCTTGCTTATGATTCTTATGTTGGACAAGTTGCAATTGGCAGATTAGACAATGGAATTCTTGAGCTCAATAAACAATACAGTTTATGCGGGAAAGAAGAAACCATAAATAACCAAAAGTTTTCTGCATTATATACATTTAAAGGATTAGAAAAAGTCAAGGTTGAAGTCCTTGAATCAGGAGATATTATCGCAGTAGCTGGAATAGATAATATTCAAATCGGAGATACCATTTCAAGCAATGACAATCCCAGCCCTCTTCCAAGAATTGAAATTGATGAACCCACTGTCTCAATATTTTTTCATGTAAACAATGGCCCTTTTGCCGGTAGAGAAGGAAAATATGTGACATCAAGAAATATTAACGACAGGCTGCAAAAAGAAATTTTAAGTAACGTCTCACTCCAGATTATTCCAAGTGATAAAACAGACGTTTTTGAAGTTAGGGGCCGTGGAGAGTTACAAATGGCAGTATTGATTGAGACTATGCGTAGAGAAGGATACGAATTTATGGTTTCAAGGCCAGAAGTGATCATCAAAGAAATTGACGGTAAGAAAAATGAACCAATGGAAAAAGTTTTTATAGACACACCGGAAGATTATGTTGGAGTGATTACCGAAAAGCTCTCTAAAAGGAAAGGTAAAATGACTAATCTAATGAACAATGGATTTGGTCGAGCAACATTGGAATTTTCTATCCCCTCTAGAGGTTTAATTGGTTTCCGAAACCAATTTCTGACCGACACAAGAGGTTCAGGAATTATGAACTCTTTATTTGATGGTTACGCACCTTGGTCAGGTGAAATTCCACAAAGAACTAATGGTGTGTTAATTTCTGATAGAAATGGAAAAGTTACACCATATGCAAGTCTTGCAATGGTTGACAGAGGGGTCTTGTTTGCACCACCTGGTACAGAGGTATACGAAGGAATGATTATAGGAGAGAGAAATAATGAAGGAGATCTTGAAGTCAATATCACCAAAGAAAAGAAACTTACTAACCATCGTGCTTCTGGTTCAGATGAGACTATTCCACTAAGACCACCGCAGTTAATGTCTTTAGATCAATGTATAGAATTTATTTCTGAAGGAGAGTTCGTTGAAGTAACACCTGAATCAATCAGATTAAGAAAATCAGAACTTAACGCCACCCAAAGAGCTTTAAATAAAAAGAAGGAAAAAAATTCCTAAATTTTAAGCCTGAATCCAATCTTCAGGATTGTCATCAACAAAAAAATCACTAACTAAAGTTTCTCCAGGTTGAATTGCATACTGCTCAAAATCTGTAACTCCTTCTTCTTCTAAGACATCTTGATCAAGGAAAAAGTTCCCCGTGCACTCTGATGAGTTCCTCTTGAGTACTGCATATGCTGCGTCTGCATAGATTGATGGCTTACGAGAACCCTTCACAAGCTCAGCTCCAATAACATTTCTTACTGCGGCTGTATCAAGAGATGTTCGCGGCCACAAACAGTTAGAAGCAATTTGATCTTTTTTTAACTCCTCTGCAAGGCCGTGGGCAACTAGTGACATGCCGTATTTCGCTGTTGTGTATGCTAAAGTCATTCCAAACCATTTTCTGGAAATGTTCAAAGGAGGGGATAGTGTCAAAATATGAGCGTTCTCGCTATTTTTGAGATGAGGGATACACTGCTGACTCAATAAAAATGTTCCACGAACATTTATATTATGCATTAGGTCGTATCTTTTCATTGGGGTATTTACAGTATCAGAAAGATGAATAGCACTAGCGTTGTTTATGCAGATATCTATTCCACCAAATTTTTCAACGCACTGCTCAACTGCCGATGCCACTTGGTCTTCAAATCTTATGTCACAAACGACTGGTAAAGCATTTCCACCTGCTGCTTCGATCTCCTCTGCTGCTGTATATATAGTTCCAGGTAGGGTTGGATGGGGTTCAGTTGTTTTAGCCAAGATTACAATATTTGCACCATCTTTAGCTAATGTCTTTCCAATCTCTAAACCAATACCTCTTGAGCCACCACTCATAATTACTGTTTTGTTTTTAAAATTTTCCATAGATGAATTGTATTAAAATTGTTGTTCTTCTGTAGAGTCTTTTTTAGAAAGTAGCTTTGAGTCACTGCCCATAACTATCTCACCTATCGACTCATAATAATCTCCTCCAACTTCTTGTTGATGTTTAATAGCTGTGTACCCATCTTTAGACAGTTCTAGTTCATTTTTTTGTAAATCTACAATTGCCATCATGTTCCCTCCTTTATAGTTTTTAGCTAATTCATACATGGAGCTTGCCATTGAGTGAAATCCAGCCAAAGAAACAAATTGAAGAGAATAACCAAAATCAGCAAGACTCTGTTGGAATTTTATTATTTCTTCATCTGCAAACTTGTCTGTCCAGTTAAACGAAGGAGAGCAGTTATAAGCTAAAATTTTATCAGGATAATGCTTTCTTATTTCTGAAGCAAATTCTTTTGCAAATCCAAGATCCGGCGTGTTTGTTTCGCACCAAATGACATCTGCATATTCTGCGTATGATAAGGATTTAGAAATCGCCATTTCGTGATTTTTTTCAATAGGGTAATATCCATCAGCAGTTCTTTTATTGCTCAAATATGGTTTGTCACTTTCGTCAAAATCTGATGTCATTAATTTAGCGTTTAATGAATCTGTTCTAGCTATAAGGACTATTGGAGAGCCCAATACATCTGAGGCTAATCTTGCAGAAGTTAACTTATTTATATATTCATGTGTTGGAATTACAACCTTGCCACCCATATGACCACATTTTTTTTCTGAAGCTAACTGATCCTCAAAGTGCAATCCTGCTATTCCAGAATGAATAAACTGTGAAGTTAGATTAAAAACATTATAAACCCCTCCAAAACCAGATTCAGCATCTGCAATTATTGGGGGAACCTCAATTTTTTTAAGCTCAACCATCTTTTGTAGCATTGTGTTATTTATCTTCTCTACAAAATTTGGGCCACTGTTTGATGGGTATAAAGATAGGTCGGGATATGTATTAATTCCATTATTACTTTCAGCAGCTACTTGCCAGCCACTCACATAAATAAATTCATAGTCAAGGTTAAACATCTGTAATGCTTGTTGAGCAGTAGATGCACCAAGACCAGATATAAAATGTTCTTTTTGATTAAGTAGCTTCCACAATTTGGATGCCCCTCGTTCTGAGATTGGACTTATAGTTTTGAATGGTGCTCTTAACTTTTGAATATCTTCTGGTAAGTACTTTCTATTTAGATCTTTCCACCGATCAGATTCAATATATTTATTTATCTGTGTAAGGTCATTAAAAGAATCACTGCTCATAAAATTTAAAGTTGGCTTGCAGCAACTGAAGCAATAATTATTGTGAGGGTAATTATTCCGAGAGCTGTAATGAGAACTTCATTCTTTGTGATTTTTATTTTAGGACCTGCGCTCATCAAAGCTGAGAAAAGTAAAATTGCGGCTGAAATTATTAATGCAAATAGTGGAGCATAGTCATGAAAATTGATAAAAACTTGAGATATAAGTACAGCAATTATACCCCCAACTAAAATTGCACCTAAAGGAATAACTGCTGAACCAGTGATTCTATTTCGAATAATAACCGCTTCTTCTTCTTCAAAAAGCTCTAAACCTTTGGGTACGCCCAGAAGTATTGAGATTACTGAAATTAGCGCCTGAAAAAGAGTTGACATTAAAACGATTCTCCAAAAAGATCCAAAAACTGGAAGCAAAAATAATGTTGGATCTTCTGGAAGAATTGGCTCAATTGTTTGACCAATTGATGATGTTATAAAGAATCCGGTGATTGATCCAAACATTAACCCTAACCCAGTGCCTTGAAAGATTGATTCCCTATCACTTGTTTTTATGCCATGACCAATAAAGTTGGCTTCAAGTAGTTTCTTAACATTAACTGTATTTATAACTGCAAAAAAAGTTGTTAGAAGTGTTAAAGCAACAATGTAAGTAGTTTTCTTATATTCTGTTATAAGATTGAAAGTTTCAGATTCAAGAATCAAACCATCATAAAGATATGTACTTATAGCAATTGCTTGAATAAATCCAGTGATAATCCCAAATAAAGATCCATACTGTAATGCGCGTGCAACTTTTGAAAATAAATCTGAAGGTGGTTCGATAAACTCCGCAACAACTTCGGTTGCTACAGGAGCTTCCTCAACAACTTCGGTTGCTACAGGAGCTTCCTCAACAACTTCGGTTGCTACAGGAGCTTCCTCAACAACTTCGGTTGCTACAGGAGCTTCCTCAACAACTTCGGTTGCTACAGGAGCTGCGGGGCTTCCAGAGGACCAACTTGAAAGAATTGAATTTATGTCAACGCCATTAGCTTCTGCTCTCGCCTGAGCTGATCGCGAAACTAGCATCTGAGGAACACCAGTTGTGTTACTAATTTCTTCTATAAGTTTTTCATCCATAATATTCTTATTAAATTTTAGTCGTTAGTTGAAGTTCTAACTACATCATCGAAGGTTTTTTCAGTTTTATACCAACTCATCCAAGTTATTAAAATAAATATCCACAGAATTAAACCACCACCCAATTTCAGGACAAGTCCAGCCATAGTTTGATCATTAATAACCGATACATTAAAAATATTTTCAACCTCAAGATATGCGGAATACAATGGCTCCGTTCCAAATGCTAGGAAGCTTGCCGGAATCGTAGGTAACAAAGACTGAAGAAAAAGATAGGCTATCTTACCGGGAGCACTTAGTTGTTTGATATCTTTGGTTAGTCCTATTACGGGAATCCACATATTCAAAGAAACTAAAAGCATTACTCCATGGATAAGGAAATGAAAGAGAGTATTAGTAACCATTAAATTAATTACATTAGTCCAGTGCATGCCAACCATAACAAAATTAAAAAGAAAAAATGCAACCACGGGTTTAGTTGTTACTTGCAAAAGTGAAATTAAAGGTTTCACAGAAATTAATTTTTTTTGTGCACTATTCAAGCCATTTAGCAGCAGGGGGGGAGCAACTAGTGCTAGTACTAAATGTTCTGCTGAGTGTACGGAGAATAAATATTTTTCACCAATATCATGAATTGGCCAATCTGTGAATAGCCAGAGGAAGAATAATCCCGAATACCATGATCTTCTTTTATTTTTTTTAATATCAGAATTGTCAGTGGAGTATTCAAAGAAAACTATAAGTGAAACTATCAGTGCCCAGACGTCATAGTGTGGGTGCCAAACTAAATTACTCATCAAATAAAGTTTGCAGCAGCTCTTTCGAACATAACAATTGCAAATAAGATGAGTGCTAAAATCATTCCACCAGTAAAAAATTTGTTTATCAGAGAGTTTTCAAACCTCAAGTGCATAAACCAACCAACAACAATTACAAACTTACCAACAGCTAAAATTATCAAGAGAGGGTCAGTAAACACTCCAACAAAGTCTTCGGTGTAGTATAAAGCAACTTCAATTGCAGTAAGAACACCTAGGACTAATGCTATCTGAACATACTGAGCAGGCTTTGGGTGTGGTTTGTGATCAACTGACATTAGATTAGGTAAACCACTGTGAAAAGGACAATCCAAACAATATCTACGAAGTGCCAATATAAGGCGACAAATTCCAAGTTCATTCCACCATCTAATGAGAGTCCTTTTTGTCTTTGGCCAATACCCCAAAGAGCTAAAAGCAGAACAACGCCAATAAATACGTGCAACCCATGAAATCCAGTCAAAACATAAAATGTAGAACTAAAAATATTTGAAGATAGTTCAAATCCCTTATGATAAAATTCAGTAAATTCATAAATTTGACCTGCAAGAAAAACTGCACCCAACATGGCAGTAGATAGTAACCAAACCCTAGTTTTTTCTTGATCATTGTTTTCTAATGCATTGTGAGCAAGAACCATAGTTAATGAGCTCATTAATAAGACAAATGAACTTACAGAAGTGAATGGTATGTCGTAAACATCTGTGAGTTTAATTCCAGGAAAATCTCTTCCCTTGAAGATCATAAATGTAGTTATTAAGGTCCCAAAGAAAAGTATTTCAGTAGATAAAAATATCCAGAATCCTAGTTTTCTAGTTTCAACGCCCGTAGGTTCATGAGGATATGAGTGAGAGTCACTCATTTTCTAGATCTTCCATAAATTCTTCCTCTAAAGGCTCCGTTCCCCATCCAAAGCTACCGATAAGGATTAGCAAAGTACCAAGGATTGCTAAAGGAAGCATTTTATAAATTACAGCGTAGCCCAGGAACGGAAGTCCAGATGCCAAGATTATTGGAAAATATGATGGATTTGGAAGGACAATCTCTTCTGACGGGTTTAACCCTTCTTCCTCGAGTTCTGCTAATAATGCATCTGCTCCTTCTTTCCTAACAGGTCTGCCATCTTCATCCTCATCATATTTCATATGCCAAAAATCATCAAGAGACTTTACTTCCGGTGCCTTCGAAAAGTTCCATACTGGTGTTGGTGAAGGAATACTCCATTCAATTGTTCGCGCATCCCATGGATCAAATCCAGCTTCTGGGCCTTTTCTCTTTGAATATATCCAGTTAGCCATAAAGACCAATATGGAAAGAGCAATGATGAATGCTCCTATAGAAACGATTAAGTTCCAAAATCCTAAATTAGTCTCTTCTGCGTACACCCAAGTTCTTCGAACCTGGCCTTGTAGTCCTAACCAATGCATCGGTCCAAAAGTGAGGTTAAAACCAATTATCATGAGCCAAAAATGTATTTTTCCTAAAGCTTCGTTATACATTTTTCCCCATACTTTCGGGAACCAGTAATAGAGACCTGAGAAAATGCCAAACATAGCACCTCCAAAAAGAACATAGTGAAAATGTGCAACAACATAATATGTATCGGTTTGCTGGGTATCTGCTGGGACAATCGAATGTGTTACTCCACTGAGTCCACCAATAACAAACATACCAATAAATCCTAGAGAAAATAGCATCGGTGTATTAAGTTTTAACTTACCTCCCCAAATTGTTCCAAGCCAATTAAATATCTTTACACCAGTTGGCACAGCTATAACCATTGTTGATAACCCAAAACCTGCTTGGGCTACAGGACTTATTGCTGATGCAAACATGTGATGTGCCCACACTCCAAAACCAATAAATGCTATACCGAACCCTGCAAACACTATTGCTGGATAGCCGAAAAGAGGCTTTCTAGAGAAAGTAGGTAAGACCTCAGAGACAATTCCAAAGGCAGGAAGTATTAATATGTATACTTCAGGGTGACCAAATAACCAAAATAGATGTTGCCATAATATTGGGTCGCCTCCACCTTCGGTCAAAAAGAAAGTTGTTCCAAATTGTCTATCAAATGTTACATAAAAGAGTGCTATAGCAATTATTGGTAATGAGAATGCAAGTAAAAATGAAACTGCAAATGTCATCCAGGTGAATACGGGCATTCTCATTAGTCTCATACCTTTAGTTCTCATGTTCAGAATTGTTGTTATGAAATTAAACGCTGAGACTAAAGAAGCAATACCAAGAATTTGTAGACCTATAGCCCAATAATCCATAGCTGTACCAGGTGAGTATTTAAAACCAGCATTGGGTTGATACCCAAACCAGCCACCATTGGGAGCAGAACCTAATCTACTAACTTCTTCTGCCAAATAACCACCTTGAGGTGCTCCTGCTGTACCAAATAAGAAAGTTGAATATAGAAAAACTCCTCCAAAGATAAAAATCCAAAAAGAAAGAGCATTTAGCCTTGGAAAGGCAACATCTCTTGCACCTATTTGCAGAGGTAACAAATAATTAAAAAAAGCAGCACTGATGGGCATAATTGCCAGAAAGATCATCGTGGTACCATGCATAGTAAACATAGCGTTGTACTCAGCAGCACTTAAAAAGTTATTGTCTGGAGAAGCTAATTGGATTCTCAACAAGAGGGCTTCAATGCCTCCGATAAGTAAAAAGAAGAATGCAGCATATCCATACATTATTCCTATTTTTTTGTGGTCAACGGTTGTTATCCAGCTCCATATTCCTGTTTCTGAAGAGGGTCTTTTAAATATGTTAGATTGTTTTTTTGGTTCAATAATTTTTGTCATTTAAGTGTTCCTAAATAAGCAATTAATGCGTTTATTTCTTTCTCAGTTAATTCTAGATTAGGCATGAAAGTACCAGGTTTTATTTCAGCAGGATTTGCAAGCCACTTTGTTAGATTTTCAGGATTATTTTTCAAGGCTGCACCAGCAAAGACACTTCTATTTGCAAAATGTGTAAGATTAGGAGCGATTCTATCACCTTGTACATCCCACACCCCATCAATAACATGGCACTGCGTACAGCCTGCATTTAGATAAACAAGTTGACCTTCAGCAGCTAAGGAAGATTCAGGCAATTCTTTTTCTGCATAAGATTGCTCATTTGCTACCCAGGCAGCAAAATCACTTTCAGTCATAGAAATAACCCTTCCTCTCATTTTTGAATGACTTAATCCACAATACTCACCGCATTGAGCCCAGAATTCTTCGGGAGAATCAGCTTGAAGATTAAGATACGTTGTTTGTCCTGGAACTAGGTATCTTTTTCCGTTTAGTTTAGGGACCCAATAGTTATGTAAAACGTCATTTGACCACATTTCGAGTCTGACAGGTTGGTCTTCAGGTATTACTAAAACATTCGCAGTAGTTATTCCAAAATCTGGGTATTTGTATTCAAACCACCACTGGTGACCAATTACCTCAATTTTAAGTGCATCCTCTGGCTCACGAGCAAGATCAAATATTGTTTTTACAGTAGGTACAGCAATTGCTGCCAAAATTAATACAGGAATAATCGTCCAAAGAATTTCCAAGAAGTTATTTCCATGAATTTGCTTTGGGTCTGGGCTAGATTCCCTCTCCTTAAAATAAAACACTGAAAATAGAAGTGCACCTTGAACAATTACAAAGACACCTACAGCAATCCAAAATGTAAGCCAAAAAAGTTCATCAATACTTCTTGCATAAGGGCCTGCGGGACTTAACGAGTCAAGGGGAGCATCTTCTATACAAGAAGCTATGAAAATAAATCCTAACAAAAAAATTTTTTTACTTTTAAACAATTTCATCTCAAACAATCCTTAAGGATAGCGTTCAAACTATATATAGTGTAATCATAAGTAGTATGTGTTAATGTTATCAAAAAAAATTTCTTTGGTAAAAAAATTTGTAAAACTCTCAAAACTGCGGGTTGTGGAACTCTTGTTAGTCACAACAATACCAAGCATGATAGTCTCTCTTTACTCAATGCCCCCACTGACGCTTGTATTATCTACGCTAGTTGGTGGAACGTTGTTAGCTGTTAGTGCAAATGTCATGAACCAGGTTTTTGAAATTGAAAGAGACAAGTTAATGCAGCGAACTGCAGATAGACCACTCGTGACAGGAGAGCTCACTAAATCTACTGGTATAGGATTTTCAATAATTACCGGGATTATTGGTTTTGCAACTTTGTATTTACTAACAACTCCAACAGCAGCATATATAGGGCTTATAGCAAATCAATTCTATATTTTCATCTATACATTAATTCTTAAGCCAAGAACAAATCAAAACATTGTAATTGGTGGAGCTGCAGGAGCAGCTCCGGTATTAATTGGCTGGACTGCGACAGGTAGCACTCTTGATATCGGGGCCTGGCTATTGTTTTTATTAGTATTTATGTGGACTCCGGCACATTTTTGGGCTCTCTCAATTGAAAACAAGGAAGATTATAAACATGCAGATTTTCCAATGCTACCAACTCAGGAATCATACGAAAGATCTACAATATATATAGCAATTTATTCTTGTGCAACGGTGTTGATTTCATTAGCTGTTGCTCCAGTGCTTCAATTAGGTATTGTTTATTTACTAATTTCCATTTTTTTAGGATCAAATCTAATGCTTAAATCTTTTAACCTGTATAAAAAAAATATAAAGCCGATCAAATACTTTGTCTTTTCAAACACTTATTTAGCTGTTATATTTTTGGGTATAGTTGCAGACATAATGTGGACATTGAGGGGAATAGCTGTATGAATGAATTTCTTTTTTCGATAACCTATCCGCCTATACCAATTACACAAATTGGACCTGTTGCCTTTTCTTTACATGGAGTATTTGCTGCAGTCGGTTTTTATTTTGGATCAACTTACGCGATTAAGTTATGTGTGAAAGATGGAAATGATGACCAGCTATTTTCAGATGCTTTTACCTGGGCAATTTTTGGTGCAATAATTGGTGCGAGATTTTTTACAATACCCGCTCACATAGGAGATCCAGGCTATGGATTAGATGATGTATTTTCAGTAGCAGGTAGTTATTCAATTATGGGTGGTATGTCAGGAGGTATTATCGCAGCATATTTGAGGATTGTAACAGTAGGTAAAGCAAACTTTCAAACTTATAGTGATTATGCTGCCCCAGGATTAATTATGGGTATTGCTATTGGAAGAATAGGGGACCTAGCAATTGTTGAACATTTAGGAAGAGCAACTGATTTTATGTTTGGTTACGAAATCAAGCCTGGGTATGATGTAGCTCCGCAACACAATGCACTTGAATGCTTTGCTCCCGAGATTACTTGCGGAACCTATCATCATGTTGCAATGTACGACCTTATTCTTGCAACTCTTTTCTTTTTTGTATTTAGATACTTACAAAATAATCTAAATTTTGGGAGTGGTTCTTGGATTGGTCTATGGGCAATCTGGTATGGTGTTCAAAGAATGATACTAGACACACTCAGGTTTGGCATGGGTGATGCAACTATCGGCATATTTACTTGGAATCAGATTGGTGGTGCAACCCTTGCAAGCATTGGACTGCTGGTCTTTTTACGATTTAAGAATATTAAAACAAGCTAAATATAAATAACGAATACGCACCCAGCATTGAGAAACCTACAAGGGAACTTCTTTTTACTGTGCTCCTTGAAAAGATTATCACCATTAAAGAGACAAAGTACATCATAAACATCTGAATTAAAACATCTGATTCAATATTTCCTGGTTGGATAACAATAGAAGCACCACCTACAAGACCAATATTAAAAAGATTTGAACCAAAAATATTTCCAAAAACTATATCTGGTTTTTTCAATCTAGCGGCAGCAATAGTTCCAGCTACTTCAGGAAGACTTGTTCCAAGTGCAACCACTGTAACTCCAATTATTAAAGATGATATTCCAAATAATTCAGCTAAATCTATTGCATTATTTACTACTAGTGAACTCCCAAAGATTGTTGCACCTAAAGATAATGCAGCTTTTGGCCATACATTTGTTATTGCTTCTTCCATAAACTCTTCATCCTCAATAGCTTCTTCATTTACTAATTTATATGTGATTGCTACAACAAGTATTAATAGAGTGATGCCTAATATAAAAGGAAATTCATTAATCAAAATATAGCTGGATACAAAAACTGTTGTCACAACCATCATCCACAAGGCAGATGTTGGGTTAAGATCTATTTTTTTATTGTATGAAGTATCAATAAACAAATACAACACAGCAACCACAAGTAATGAGTTTGCAATATTTGAACCAATTATGTTGCCTATTCCTAAAGATAAATTTCCATTTAATGCAGCACCTGTGCTCGCAAATAATTCTGGAGCTGAGGTTCCAAAACCAATAAACGTAGCTCCAATAATTGATGGAGGTATTTTTAACTTTAGTGCAATTTGAACAGCAGATTTGACCATAACATCAGCACCCTTAACCAAAAGAATGAACCCAGCCGCGAGGCCCAAAAGAATAACTAAAATATCCATCAGATCTTAATTTTTTGAATCTCTCCAAGCTATCCACTCTTTAACATCTGTAAGGTCATAGCCTGGACCATTTACTGCCAGAGTAACTTCTGTTGCGCCTGCTTCTATAAGTTCGTCAGCTAGGTCGATTCTTTTAATATCAATCCCAATGGATCTTTTAATTTCACTTGGATCCCTTCCTATTTCTTTACACCAATTATTTAAAACATTATTTTTATGAGCGACAGTTTCTATTCCAGACCTTTCTTCAGTTTTTGTTGCAAAGCCATGCCATATATCTGCATATTGCGCTGTAATTCTTAGAGTAACTTTCTCTCCACCGCCACCAATTAAAATTGGAATCTTTCTTATTGGTTGTGGATTAAGTTCTTTCATTCTTTTTACAATTCTTTCCAAAGACTTTTCTAACGCATGAAGTCTTGAAATAGCCGTACCAAACTCATAACCATATTCGTCATAATCTTGCTCAAACCAACCAGAACCAATTCCTAAAATTGCTCTCCCGTTTGATATATGATCAACAGTTCTAGCCATATCTGCTAATAGTTCAGGATTTCTATAAGAGTTACAGGTAACTAGGGGACCAATATCTACCTTGCTAGTTACTTCTCCCCAGCTTGAAAGCATTGTCCAGCACTCGAAATGCTTACCTTCTCTTCTTTCACCTTCATTCCACTGAGTACCATCTTCTTTATACAGTGGATAAAAATGATCCCAGTTATAAATCGCGTCTGCTCCAATTTCCTCAGCCTCAATTGCTGCTTGTCTAATTTGATCATACTCAGCATGTTGGGGTTGTAAAAAAACGGCTATTCTAGGTTTCATTTTTAACTCCTGTTCCTGTATTAATTGTCTAAGATTTTATCATCCAAAGAATTATTGATACGTTTTACTAATTCCATATTAGCTTCAAGCTTCTCTAATTTTTGCGCCATCATTTTTTCTGCAGAAGGCAGGGGATTCTCTAGGATAAATGTTCTTATATCCTCTCCTAAATCTTTATCATATATTGAGTCAAGACCTGAAAGAATTCTTGATGCAGTCCATTCAGGCATAACTGATAGCAAACCTTTATAGTTATTTTTGATTTCCTTCCATGATTTTTTACCATTCACCTTGTTAGTAATCATCGATGCCAAAATATATGGACAATCAGCACCTCTGATTGTTCCATCCAGCATTGACTTAATTATCTTTTCACCAGCATTAGGGTCTCGTAC
>Ga0222715_10000405_pt1 | contig 42795 bp, 32 predicted proteins | sample C33_9DmetaG_FD_165056 | JGI IMG/M metagenome (GOLD analysis project Ga0222715, IMG submission 165056) | Estuarine water microbial communities from San Francisco Bay, California, United States - C33_9D | ecosystem: Environmental > Aquatic > Marine > Unclassified | place: USA: California...
ACCTTGACCATCGTAACCATGTGGCAACAATAACGTAATGCCGCTTTGTCGTAACCACTTGGCCTCACCGCTGCTGATGAACTGATCGATGATAACTTGTGCCGTATTAGCGAAATCACCGAACTGCGCTTCCCACAAGACCAAGCAGTTAGGATGTTCAAGGGAGTATCCAAGTTCAAACCCGAGAACGCCGTACTCGGAAAGCGAAGAGTTGCAAACAGTAAAGAACTTTTCTTGTCGCCCGGGATTACCGCTGTAAACATTTCGTAAAGGAATGAAACGGTCACCAGTAATTTGATCATGGATCAATGCGTGACGATGGGAGAAAGTTCCGCGTTCTACATCTTGTCCGGACAAACGCACGTGGTTACCTTCATCAAGCAACGATGCAAACGCCAAAGCCTCGCCCATAGCCCAATCAATTCCTTCTCCATTGTCAATCATGGCGCGACGCGCTTCGTAAACGCGCTTGACGACGCGATGCGGGGTAAATCCAGACGGAATGGACGTCACGAGATGACCGAGATTCCGCAAGTGTTCAATTGGTAAACCGGTGTCGCGAATGCGTGAAAGCTGGTCAGGGCTTTTGAAACCTTGCCAGTGAGAAGCCAGCCAGTCTCTTTGTTTCGGCACGTACGTTTTTGCCGCCTCAAACTCTCTCTCCATCACATTATTAATATTTGTTCGCATATCTTGATAGTACTCCGGCGTGATTACACCTTCTTCGATGAGCTTGTTACTGTAGATCGTTAAAGCGCTCGGGTGTTGCTGAATAACCTTGTACATTAACGGCTGTGTAAACATTGGTTCATCAATTTCATTGTGACCGTATTTACGATAGCACACAATGTCAATGACAGCATCAGTTTTCCATTTCATTCTCCATTCCGTGGCAAGTTCCATGACCCACACGACGGCTTCTACGTCGTCTCCATTCACATGAAACACGGGCACGTCCATACCTTTGGCCACGTCGGTACAGTATGCACTTGATCGTGAGTACTTTGGGTCGGTAGTAAACGCAACTTGGTTATTCACGACAATATGAATGGTTCCGCCCACGGCGTACTCTGGTAGTTTGCTCATATCGAGCGTTTCATATACAATACCTTGACCGCTGAAAGCACCATCTCCATGCAACAAGACAGCCATCGACTTATCACCGTGGGGATCCTTGTTGTAAAACTGCTTTGCCCGAGTTTTTCCAGTCACAACAGTGTTCACCGCTTCGAGGTGCGAAGGGTTTGCGACCAAGGAGAGATGAATTTGACCGCCACGCAACGTTGGTCGATCAAAAGACGTTCCAAGATGATACTTGACGTCACCCGAACCAGTATACGACGATGATTCGTTACCCAATTCTTCCTTAAGCTTCGGTCCACCTTTGAACTCGTTGAAAATCGTTTGAAGCGGTTTGCGGACGACATTCGCGAGCACGTTCAAACGTCCACGGTGAGGCATTCCGATAGTGATAGCTTCAACACCCATCTCAGCCGCTTTATCGATAATTTCCTTGAAACCTGGAACTAAGCTTTCACAACCTTCGAGTCCGAAGCGTTTTGCAGCGCTATATTTGTTCGAAAGAAAGTTTTCAAACATCTCTCCCCATCCCAAGCGGTCCAATAAAATCTTCTTACGTTCCGGAGCGTACTGCTTCTTACGTTCTGTTTCGATGCGTTCACGAAGCCAGTTACATTGATCTCGATCTTGAATATGCATGTACTCATAGCCAATGGTGCCGCAATACGTCTCTCGCAATCTCGTTAAGATTTGTCTGAGCGTCTGAATCGGCCGTTCCTCGTTTAAGAAGCCCTTCATGCGCCACGTACCGACAAAAAAATCGCGATCCATGTCGGCTTCGGTAAATCCATACAAGCTCGGATCGAGCGACACCGGTACTTCGTGATTATTCAACGACAACGGATCGAGATTCGCAATGCTGTGGCCATTAATTTGGTACGCGCGAATCAACATCATCAACCGCATCGACTCTTGAATTGTCTGCGTATCAACTTTAGGAAGACCCACCGCCACCGGTGCCGTTCCATGCGTCGCGGCGGAATACATTTCTGAAATCTCAGGTCCACTCACGCCCGAATCTAATCATGCACGAAGCAATACATAAACAAACGTTAGTAAGAGTTGACGGATCACGACGCGCCTGCTCGGAGCGCAATTCACGCAATTCATAAGCAATCCATCCAACAGCCGCCTCTCGCATCACCATACGACACGTCATCGCGAATCAAACAACACACGTACCTAACTGTCGCAATAACGCCGCCCATGATTCAGGCACACTCTTCGGATCGGCGCGATACTGGTCCTCCAACGCGTCCAAGTACGCTGCGCTCGACGCGTTTAAAAAGTCATCGCGCAACGCCCTATTCGGCGTCGGTGCCGGCGCTTTCGTCGCCATCGGTGCCGCCGCACGCAGCGCCCACGGCGAGGACACGCTCGACGATGTCGACGGTTTCATCGCGCCGAAGCCTCGCGCGCGTCGCGCCGCGCGCGTGGTGAACGTCCGCGGCGCGCCGATCGCGCTGACACCGGAACCGTTGGCGCCGCGCGTTGACGCCGATACCGACGCGCGTTCGAGCGCGGTGCGCGCGGCGCGACGACGTATACTCGCAGTGATCATCATTGCGCACGTGCGCGTTGCGGATGCGCGGTCGCGGAGTCGCGTCGATGTTTGACGCGGTGACGTCCTCGGCAACTACTTTTTGATGTCAAGACTTTGACGACGAAAGAATGTTGGTTAAATAAATAATGCAGTGCTAAGTGCGCGCTAGTGGAAGACAGCCTGTGGGTTTATCGATAATGCGATGCGCCGAGGTTACTTTTTGGCGAATACGCCTTGGTACAAGTACACGGCGGCGATGGAAAAGCTCACGGACAACGCCGCGACATAGTTTTCCATGCCTCCAGACGCCGTCGACAGTTGCTCGGCGCTCGGGCTTAATTTAACAACCTCGCCAAAGGTGTAGATGGTCATCCAATCAATCAGGGCGATGGCGACAGCGATTGAAAGATTGAGCTTCTTGAACGTGCCTCCACCTAAGCGGCCGCGTCGACACGCGTCAATCAGAACCATTTGGGCCGGCGCGAGCATGAAGACGGTGCTCAAGCCAAAGCTTCGTTGCACAAGCTGCGCGCTGACGTTGGCGGATTCGTTCACGATGGCCAACGGCGAGAGCGGACTGAATGCGAATGATCCGCCGACAACCATGGATGTCCAAAAAGACACCTTGTAGAAGAGCTCGAGATATCCTCCCTGTTCGGTGCGGTCGCCAAGATTTTTCACAAGCGCAAAGTCAGCACCGACGCGCGCCCACGTGGCGTCGTGCCCAGGGCCGTGCGTGCGGATCGCGCTGATACTCGTCACAAAAGCTGGCAAGAAAGCACTGGTAATCGCCGCGGCCGTCACCGCGTTCGGCGCGGGCCCGTCGACCACGCCGGCGGCGTGGGCCAGATAGGCCCCATCGAACGCGACACAAAGCGATCCCGTGTACAGCACAACCGCGAGCGCTAAACGCTGATAGGTTTCTGATTTGAGTCTAGAATTTGCCGCGGCATCACTCAACGTATACAACGCCGCGAGTGCGATGACGGCGAACGCGTCGGCGCCGAATGCGTTTGCAAAGTGCGACGTCGACTCAATAGTCTCAAACACTTCGCCCGCAAGCGGCGTCGCGCACTCCAATCCGAGCCCATCGCGCACGAGCGTCGTGGGATACACTAGTGTCGGCATTGTCACCGCCGCACACGCCACTGCAGCGGCGTTAAACGCCGCGGGCGACGCTAATCCACCACCTTTATTATCGTCGCTCGAACTACTCGAGCTCGCGCGCGCGCGCGCCACGCGCGCTGGCGCAGACGACGTGCGCGTCGCGAGCGTCTTCATCGTCATCTTTGTCGCCGTCGTCTTTGTCATCGTGCGCGTCGAAGACATCGTCATCATCACCGTCGCGGCTCGCGAGAGCGTCTCGCTCTGGCGTTCAGGTCGTCAAACTTGCGCGCGCGGGGACGATGTCAAACTACCCCACGTCGACCGCACGAAAGCACTGGTTGTATCCCGACGTGGCCACCGTCGAACGGGCGCGCGTCGACGCGCGCACGAGTGCGCTGCGAGAGAAACAATCGCAGCTCGCTGCAGCTGGGGAGTCTTCGAACGAGAACGTGGAGTCCTCGGCGTTGACGACGGAGGAAGAGGCGTTGATTTTGCGCTATCACGAGCACAAGATTCAAACCTTATGCGTTGCGTTTTCGTTGCCGCGAAAGGTGAACTACACGGCGTTGCAATTGTTTAAGAGGTGCTACACGACGACGCACGTGGGCGAGCACAGTTTGAAGATTATCATGCTCACCGCGATATACGTCGCGTGCAAGGTGGAGGAGAGCTACATTAGCGCTGAAGAGTTCTGTAAGGGTGTTAGGGAGGACCCGGCGCGCGTGCTCGCGGCGGAGGTGACGTTTTTAGCGATATTGAAGTTTCAGTTGGTGTGCTACGGCGCGGCGCGACCGTTGGATGGGTTCTTGCGCGACATAGAAGACGGTGGTTGCAAAGCCACGTCGACTGAGCTTGTGAATTGTCGCGCGAAAGCGTTAAAAATTATTGATGCGCTGATGCTCACGGATGTGCCTCTGGTATACCCCCCGGGGCAAATTGCGTTGTGCGCGTTGCGCCGCGCCGCGCGGGAAGAAAACGCCGGCGCACTCGAGAGCTATTGCGAATCTGTCGGCGAACGCGCGACGTCGACGTCGACGCGCGATAGTGAGCGAACGCTGAAAGAAGTATTAGACGACATAGATGCCTTCGTCGAGCGCGGTACCGCACCCGATGAGGCTGTGGTGAAGAAAATTGATAAGAAGCTCAAATTGTGGCGAGCGAAATTTGCGACGAAACCGCCATCGACGGACGACGCGGCGGCGGCGGATGGTAGCAAATCAAAGCGCAGAAAAAGCGAGCAAGCGCGCGCCGTAGCTGATGAAGAGGCAGCATTAGGTTAGGCATCGCGTCGTAATTTGTACATCAAATCACACGTTATTAGTCACGCTCGCGCCAACCAGCTGAGACAGAGAGGAAAACCCACGAGCCACCGCGTCACTTCACGACGCTCGAAGTCGTGCGAGTCGCCCTTCGCCGCCCCGCCGGAGGTCGTATGGTGTGACAACACACTCCATGCGTGGTGTTCAAGCCGCGCGTGCGCGCGTATTCGCGCGCGTCGCTCCGAGGTACGCGTTTGAGCTCGTCGTTGACCTCGCAGCCGCCACCTTTTCGTTTGCGTTTGTCGCACCTATTTTTCCTCGACAAAGCGCACTTACCCCCACACCAGCGTGTCGTTTTCGGACGATTCCATCGTTGGATGTGGTTTTTCAACCGCGCGAAACTAAAGATGGATTTTTAGGACACCTCCGAGAAACACTTTGGAGCCTTTCCCTGTTAAACACCGACGCGGTGACGAGCACTCGACCGCGTCTTTGTGCCATTGGGCTACATTTTTCGCCTTGAATCGTTCGCGTGCGACGATGTTTTTAGTGTCACACGAAAAATATGTGCTAACTTTGAGCGAGTTGTGATTTTTCATTCGGGCAGGCGTGAAACGGGATGTAATTAGCAACCGCGCGGTGCGAAACATGTAATACATACAGACGTGCGAGACGTCCATCCATGTGGATGAGACGTCTCATGTACATCTATTCATGGGCTAAACAACTAACTGACTATGTTTTCCGAAAAACCCGCGGGTAACAACGCAGCTGCAACGCATCTACCTTCCTCGACGAGCACGTTGAACGTGCTCGTCGCCGCCGCCGTGTCAGAAACGTCAAGCGCGACGCCTAGAGATTTTAAATATGTCACCGTTTCGTCGTTTACTCGCCCTATGGTTTTACCCGTGCCAACAATGAGTAAATCTGGTGCGGGGTCTAGTAATTCCAACGCCGCTAATGTCTCGGGCGTAATGTCGCGCAGAGTTTTGGGTGACCACGCGGCGTGGAGCTCATCGTACGCGAAGATGCTCCCGACGCAATATGTGCCTTTGATTGCAAACCCACGTGCGTCGTAGCTGTGTGCGAGGAACGTTAAATCGTACACAGGTTAGTATGTGACGTAAGTGACTCGCGCGTGGCGATGCTCATGGTTCAAACGCGACAAGCACGCACGTACTTTTCAACAATCACTCTGCCTTCCGGCCCTTGCAACAACTCAAACGTGGCCGGGTCGGCGAGCTGTCCGAACGATCGAACGAAGTCGCGCCTAGAGGTTGACGCCGTGCTATTTCGCGCGTGCGTGCACGCCGCGCTTCGAGCGACACGACGTAAAATTGGCGCGAACATTATGAGGTTTCGTGTCGCGCGAGGCGCGGTTGTTGAAGACATTTTGAGCGCGCGTGCCTTTAAGTTTTACATGACAAAAGGTCAACGAAATCGTAGACTACTCTTCTACTTCGTGAGTTCGGCTTCGATTTCCTCGAGAGTTTTCCCTCGCGTTTCGATGACGGTGAAATAAATGGAAATCAGAGCCAAGACGCCGACGGATGCAAATCCGAGGTACGTGCCTCGCAAGCCGACTTGTTCTTGTACAGATGGAAGGAAGAGCGAGACTAAGAAATTACTCCCAAAATTGCTCAAAGTCGCGGCACCGACGGCTGCAGAACGTACCTTGGATGGGAATACTTCACCCACGAGCAACCACGCGATTGGGCCAAAGCTCAATTGATACGCACCGACATACAGGAAAATGCACGCGACGGATGCTTGTGCTTGAGCAACAGTTTGCGCTTCACCTGGTGAATTTAGGGCAGCAAGCGCGAGAAGTGACGCGGTGATGACGCTCACGCCACCCAATAATAACGGACGGCGTCCTAGACTGTCAACTTTCGCCACGGCGATGGCGGTCATGAATAATTTCCAGACGCCAAGAATGACTGAAACGTTCGCCGCGTCCTCAACGCTCCATCCTGCAGCTTCAAATGTTTGCGTGGCATAGTACAAAACACTCGGCTGACCTGTGAACTGTTGAAATAGTACCACCGATAAACCTAGATATAGCGGCCGAGCGTACTTTTTATCGAACAGCTTCATGAAAGGCGCCGCAGTTGACGCATCCTTCACCGCTGCCGCTGCAAAAATGCTCTCTAATTCCTCATCAACCTTGGCCATGTCGACATCGCTCTTGGCTTCTCTAATTCTAATCAGTGCATCTTTTGCTTTTGTACGCGTGGCGTTGTCGTCGTCACCTCGCGACGCTATCCATCGTGGTGAATCGGGCAACCATAACGAACCGGCGAGCAAAACAGCAATGAGTGGCGTCGATTCCAAAAATAACTGTCGCCATCCACCGTCGGTGCTAATCACTCCCTCGCTGGCTAAATACCCGAGTAAAATTCCGCCTACAATAAACCCTTCCTTAAGCGACACTAAACTTCCCCGTAACGAGCTCGGAGCTGTCTCACTAATGTACACGGGAGCGCTGTGCATCGCAAATCCAATGCCTAAACCGTACATTAATTTCGCGAATACCAACAGCTCAAAACCTGGTGCAAACGACTCAGTGAGTGCACCGGCCAAGTATAATGACGCAGCAATCGTCAGTTCTTTTCGAGAGCCAAGTTTCTCGCCCAAGCCCGCTCCGCATGCGGCGCTTGCCATCAACGCGCCAAACAGCGACGCGCTCACAAACTGCCCAGACTGAATCGAGCTCAGCGCAAATCCATCACCACCATGCGCCGCACTGCTCGTGAGATTCTCCAATGCCCCACTTGATATGCCGATATCCCATCCAAACAGCGCACCCGCGAGAGCTGGGAAAAGAAAGTTTCGCAGCACCGCGCCGTTGAGCTTTGACGCAGGCTCCGCCGCTGACGCGTCGTCCGCTGACGCCTCGACGATGACCCGGTCTCGACAGCCTCGATGACGCGCACGATGAAACACATCGTTTGCGACGTCTGCACCAAGCGCACGCACACATCCCGCGACGCGCGTCGCGTAACGCGTAGACGATGCAGCGCCTTTATGCACCAACGCGTCGTGTCGTCTTCGGTCCCGCACGCGCGATGACGCGCGCACCGGTGAGCGCGCGCGCACGGCCGAGGACGCTCGCATCATTGTCTCTCACCCGGTGGCGCGTCGGCGAGCGCGCGGCGATCCGACGGCGACGAATGACGCGGGTGAGCAGTGCGCGGTGGATAAAGGCACCCGCGCGCGGTAGTGGATGATGACGAGACTTTACGAGAATTCACCGTCGTTGGCGGCGTTGGGCAATGTTTTCATGCAAGCGTTATAAATTTAATTAAAACAAAATTAGTAAATCGCTATTTCAGCGCGTGGAGTACATCAGTGGTGGACGTCCAAGGTGGACGTTGGCGCCGCTTACATTGGCACGTCTTCGATGGTGACTCCATCGTTGTCGTCGTTGTTGTCAGCGTCCTTCTTTGCCGCGTCAGTAGATGCGGCTGGTAGCTGCTTTTCAGCCTGCACTGGTGACTCTGCTAATGCCGCGATGTGCTCACCGCTGACTTCGATGTGAACGCTGTGTGATTTGTTGGCGTCGGCGTCGCGCTCGGCGACTACGGTGAACACGCCATCCGCGCACACGGCTTGAATCGTCGAATGGTCCACATCACGAGGCACGGAGATGGCGATGCTCGAGCGGCTGTGCGTCGTTGTTGCTTCAATATTCAGCACACGATCAGCGCCTAGTGTGCATTTGATCTTATCAGCCGATGTCCCCGGGACGGCGCGGCGAAGCAAGACGACTTTGTCCTTGAACGCGTCTTCGCTCACGGCGACGCCAGAAACCATAATCTCCAAAGGCGTGATTTTATCAGGATCAGCCATCTTGATTGTCAAAACACCATGCGCGCAGGTGGCAGAGATGTGCTTGCTCTCGAGTGCCGCAGGTAGATTCTTAAAAGTCTTCGAAAATTCGCCAAATCCAAGTTTTGATTGCCCAGTCACCGACAACGCGTCCTCTGGCTTGCTCAAGGTCACCGTGATATCCCGCGCGCCGAATCCAGGCACGCGCAACGTAATCGCGCTCGTGTCATCATCTTCATCATCGTCCATGTCTTCATCCGCGCTGACGGGAATATCATACGTCATTGGCATCTTTTTCAAAATAGCCACGCGCAAGACGCCGTCGATGAGGCTCGCCTTGGGCGCCACCGCAGCGTCCAGATATTTCGCCGGTAACGAGCCGAGCTCATACTTCTTCCCTCGAACCTTCACGCGCAACACTGCATTTGCGCGCGAATCAGTCTCCACCGTGGCTTCAACATCCGCTGCTCGCACCCCCGGCGCAGTGGCGGTAATCAAGTACCCGCGGCTGGTTTCCTCGGCGCGCGCGTCCCGCAACGCCCGCGCGGGCTCCACCCGACCTCCTCCTCGAACATACGCCGCATTCGCCCCACATCCGTACGTAGCGGCAATATCCCCCATCACGTGTTCAAACAACGCATCCATCGCCGTCGTCGTCGGCGTGTGCGCCATCATCGGTTTCATCATCATCGTGTGCATCATCATCGTCTTCTTCTTCTGTGTGTTGTTGTGTTTCTGTGTGTTGTTTGTTTTAAAAGTCTTCTTGTCGCGTACTGACAGAATGCCTTTGTGTGCTTTGTGTTGTTGTTGTTGTCTTCGCGTGTGTTCACCGAAAACTCGTGTGTTTTGCCTTTGTAGCGTGTCGTGTTATGCCGCCCACGACCGCCGTCGCGCCCTTTTTATGCGACATGAAAAGGCACCATGGGCACCTCACAAAACATCACCCCGATAAAACCCACGTTGACTCAAGAATGACCAATCAACAGTCCCTCGACGGGGGTATATTTTCACCGATGTCATCGCACGTCTCGTAGACTATTCGAGAACGCGCTAGAATGTTCTCGAATGTTCGCCCGACGTCGAATGGCGTCCAATCGCGTCGATTGGACGGACGTCGTGAGTGCGCGACTGTCGTGGACGACGATGATGCGACGAGCGGTGCGATGCGCGGCGACGAGGGCGGTGGCGGTGACGGCGGCGGATGCGTCGGCGTCGGCGTCGGCGTCGGCGTCGGCGTCGGCGAGGGTGATGGGTGGATTACCGGTGACGATGGCGCGTCATCGGCACGCGCGATTAGGGGGGTCACCGCGCGCGTCTGGGACGGCGACGGCGGCTTCGGGGGCGACGCGCGCGCTCGATGCGGAGTTTGAGATGAAGGGTGTGACGTTGCGCGGTCGGCCGTTGTATTTGGACATGCAAGCGACGACGCCGCTGGACCCGCGGGTGTTGGACGCGATGTTGCCCTACTTTACCGAGCAGTACGGGAATCCGCACTCGCGTACGCACATGTATGGATGGGAGACCGAGGATGCGATTGAGCGCGCGAGAGGAGAATTAGCGACGCTGATTGGGGCGAACGCGAAGGAGATTGTGTTCACGTCTGGGGCGACGGAGAGTAATAACATGAGCTTGAAGGGGGTGGCGCACTTCTACAAGGAAAAGAAGAAACACATCATCACTACCACGACCGAGCACAAATGCGTGTTGGATTCGTGTAGACAACTCGAACGGGAAGGGTTTGATGTTACGTATTTGCCCGTGCAAGAGAATGGGTTGGTGGACTTGAAGGCGTTGGAGGCGGCGATGCGAGACGACACGGCGATTGTCTCCGTCATGGCGGTGAATAACGAAATTGGCGTCATTCAGCCGCTCAAGGAAATTGGTGAGATGTGCCGAGCACGAAAGATTTTCTTTCACACCGACGCGGCGCAAGCCGTGGGAAAGATCCCCATGGATGTGAATGATATGCATATTGACTTGATGTCCATCAGTGGGCACAAGCTGTACGGACCCAAAGGAATCGGCGCTCTGTACGTCCGTCGACGACCGCGCGTGCGTTTAGAGCCCATCATCAATGGTGGCGGTCAAGAACGTGGCTTGCGTTCTGGTACGCTACCGACGCCATTGATTGTTGGCTTGGGTGAAGCGGCAAAAGTGTGCGCGGCGGAGATGGAGAACGACACCGCACACGTTACTCGCTTGTCCGAACGACTCATCAACGGTATTGAATCGCAAGTCGACCACACACAATTGAACGGTGATCGCGAGCGCCGGTATCACGGAAATGTGAACATGTCATTCGCATACGTCGAGGGTGAATCACTTTTGATGGGTTTGAAGGAAATCGCCGTGAGCAGCGGTAGCGCGTGCACGAGTGCCTCTTTGGAGCCGTCGTACGTTTTACGCGCGCTCGGCGTGAACGAAGAAATGGCGCACACATCGGTGCGTTACGGCATGGGGCGATTTACCACTGAAGCTGAAATCGATCGAGCAATTGAAGCGACGGTGAAGCAAGTGAAAAAGCTTAGAGATATGAGCCCTTTATACGAGATGGTTTTGGACGGCATTGACTTGAAAACGATTCAATGGTCGCAACATTAGAGACGAAAGCACTCGGACATTAATTCAATTCTTCCATCGTCGCATTAGAGAGCGATGGACACAGATATTCTACATTAGCTCGCGTGTTGTTGTAAATAAAATGAAACGTTTGACAGTGATACAGCTTGCGTTATATTACATACACAGCCCAGAACTCCGCCCACGCACCGTCACACGTGTGGCCTTTATTACTTGTAATGTTGTTGGTATTGTTATTGTTCTTTACGCCGTAGGCGTCGCTTCTCGGTTGGTCGACGCCTTGAAAGCCTTGGCAATCTTTTTCTTCAACGGAAGCGCGATGTGTCGCTTTGGACTCAGCGTCTTAGCGGTAGCCTCCACGCTAACCTTATTTGGTTTTGATTTGCGAGGTGTAGTCGCCGCCGAACCATCCCGCGATTTCGGCGCTTGATACCCGGGCGCATCCGTATCCATACCATCAGCCGTCATCGACAGCTCGATGCGAATCTGCGTCGCTTTCGACTTCTTCGTCTTCCCATCCTTTGTCTCCGTCACAACTACGGGCGAATACGACGTACACTGGTGTAAACCCTTCGTTGCACGTTTCATCATCTCAACCGCCGCCACGGTCTTGCTCACCGCCGTGCCAACGCCGATGAACACCACAGATTTCACGCTGCCCGACTTCAACGCCTTGGTTCCTTCGAGCGCGCGCGTCTTCACCTTACCATCGACGCTCACCTCAATCGTCTTCGTCTTCGCCACCATGATCACACGCGTAAACAACCTCACACCCTTCGCTATTCACGCCTCACTTCCCCGCACTCGTCGTTTCGTGACCTCGTGCGCGGGCGAATTCTAATTCCAAAACGCCACGTGGGATTTCAAATGAAATTCCAAAACTCACGTTTGACCGCACCTTTTCCGTGCCGCCGTGCGTCCCGAATGTATCTCTCTCGCGCGCGTACGACACGCGTGGCGATGCTCTCGCGCTGTCTTGGAACACCAAGTCACGATCGACGAAAATCGTCGCGGACTGGCGCGTCGCGTAGACGCGTCATATCTGAAAATATCTTCAAAAACAACAAAACCCGTCACTATGTTTGTTCTCAACGTCGGTTCGTGGACCTTTATACACATTTTACAAGACAATAAATGCGCGTAGATGCGTTTACGTGCGATGTGTGACGACGTACGTGGCGAGCACGAATGCGTCTATGACGTCTGCGACCGTACGCGCGGCGGCGAGCGCGGAGAAGGTTTGAGGGAGATGGTCGAAGGAGACGTGCGGGCCGAACCGGGCGGCGGCGGGCGCGAAATCGAGACCCGCGGCGTAGGCGACGTGACGGAGTTCACCCATCGCGCTCGGTGGAGCGACGATGACAGTGATAGTATCTTTGATTTTGGCCGCACATGATGGGTCGTCGGCGACGTCTTCTGCACTCGGTGGTGCGGTGAGCGCGGCGAGATGCGTCAGGGCGGTTACGGCATCGGCGCCGCCGATATCCGTAATTTTCACCCGTACTGCGTCTAGAGGTTGAGCGAGCACCGACTGAGGTGGCATATATGTTTTCCAAAACACCGCATTCACGCTCGATGTTTGAGCGAATGGGAAATTTGAGGATGCAAGCGAGCGAGCTGAACGTACGACTCCGCCTTGATGAAGAATCCCAAAAACCACAGCCATGAGAATGTTAAATGCTACCCAGAATGCGCCAACGCCGCGCCCGACCTTTGGGTTTCTAACTCTCGATGACACCGTACCAGAACGCGCGCGCACGCTCAAAACGCACAGCGGAATAATCATCGGCGAGAGGAATCGCGGCTCTTGGTGAGGTACGAGCGACAAAACTGCGAGCGGTAGTAATACGCTTCCCCAAAGTGCTGCGATAGCGCCGCGGGACTCATCTCGCCACTTTGACGGGCGTACAAGTGCAAAACAGCACGCAAGCCACATCGGACCGAACATCATTGGTCCATTGACGAAAACGTGCAACACGCGCACGTGTAAGCCGTGAATCGCCAAATTATCAACGTTTGAGTTGTATCTAAGTAGATTCAACGGCGTAATCACCCAAGCATCGGGTTGTCGTACGATACTGAGCACATCAATTACCGATTGATTCGCGTAATATGCCGTATCGATGACGATACACGCCATGGCTGCTCCGACGGCGGCAACTACGCCGCCCGCGATGCCCAGCGCGCCTGCCCATACCGAGTGTCTCAGTTCTCTTCCTACCGCTAATAGTGCCCATGGCGCAATGTACACCGCACTCGTGATTCGAATGAAAATCGCAATTGCCCCTATCACTCCTATCAACGCACATCGCACGCCATAATCGCGTCTATCGTCCTTTATTTTGTACGTCGCCAGAAACGCCGCGAGTGCTACCGCGCACGTCTCCACAGCGTTACTAAACGGTCGTACAAGCATTACTAACGTCACCCAAGACGATGCAAACATTGTTCGCGCCATAGTGACGTCGGTATCGACGGCGCGAGCGCACGAATCTACCGCCAAATCAACGACAAATGACATGGCGCACAACATCACGCGTGGTGCATACGTTACCACGTCTGCTGCCATAAACGACGGAATATACGATTTGAACGCTACAGCGATGGTGTACGCCATCTGACTACTGAAATACACGCTCAACACAGATCGCAACGGAGCGTCGGCGGTAAACTCCCATGGTTTTTCCGTATGGTAGTTGAACACCTCTTGAGCGGCGACTTCGTTCGACTGAAACCACTCGTCGGGGTGAACATAACCAGGCAAAAACACGCACGCGATGCGCAAGAGTATTAAAGCAATGAACTTATGGCGCCCGCCGCCTCCGCCATCCGGCGCCTTGAGGCGCTGAGCCATGGTGCGAACTGAGGCAAGAGTGCTTATCTGATTCTCAACTGTTTTTATTTACAACGTCGCCGCTTTCTAAGTTTTATAGTCAAAGCCATAGTCTAATCCACGATCTCCTACGATCATGACGTCACCAGAAATTATTTTCCCGTGTCTAGCCTTAACGCGCTCGACGTACGCGTCGTATCCATCAATGTACTCAACGTTTCTAATTGACGTCCCGTGCGCGCTGAGCTTGGTGAGCGCCGTGCACGATTTAAACAACGCGCTCGGAATGGTTTCCACGCAAGCGTTGTCATCTACGGCGAGAACTTTGAGCGATTTCAAGTTGCCCAGTCGCGCGGGAACGAGTGTAATCGCGCACGAACTGACGTCAATTTCTTCAAGCTTGACGCAGCCTGCGAGCACGTCCAAGACGCTCGTCCCCAAGTTTCTATTCATCCTAAAGTTCACATTCACGAGAGCAGCGCACTGAGAAATCTCGCTTGGAATGCTATCTAAATCATTCCCCTTGACGCTCAGCGCCGTCAGCGCTCTGCACGAGGCGATTTCGACTGGGAGAGTTTTTAGTCGATTGTCGTCGCAAATTAGAATCTTGAGCTTTACCAGCCGCCCAATCTCTCCAGGTAGCGCCTCTAGTGCGTTGTTGGACAAAACCAATCGCGTGATATTCGTACAGTTTCCAATCTCACGGGGAATCGTGGACAGTTTATTGTTTGCCGCGTCTAAGTTTCGCACTTTTAGTGCGAAGTCACCGTCAGCATCTAACAGTTTCGTTGGAATCTCTTTCGCGTTAGAGTCTCTGAGAGACGCGATACCGGTAATTTTCCAGGCATTCTCGCGAGATGCAGTCGCTGACTTGGATTTCGATCGTACCGGTGGGCTCGTGGGCGATGGGGTGCTGGACACGCAACCCATTTCCGTACGACGCAACGCCGCGCGTCGCGGTTTGACGGACGACGCGCGCGCGTCTGGCGCAATCGTGTCGACGAGTGAAGTCTGCTCCAGCGCGTGTCATGTGTTCTACTTCTAAGAGACGAATTCTAGAGAGGTGCGTGATTGCGGCGCTAAAATGTATGTATTTATTACTTGTTCGTTTTACCGGATGATGACTTCTTTGGCTTACCCTTCCATTTCTTTGGTAAAGGTGGCATCACTTCGCCCGATTTCTTTGCTGGTCGTTTACGCTTTTTCGGTGCGTCAGCCTTGTACACTTTTGGATCGGCACCCATAGGCATATCGAGAGGAGCGCGTCGGAGGTTATCCTCTTTACCATCGCGTCGCTTGCGACGGAGCTTGCCTCTGTCTCCAGTGTGATTCAACATCCACTCTGGTACGTCACAGCCGCTATTTTTCATCACGTTTGCAATGGGTCTTAAATCTCCACGCTGCGCATCTTCTTCGGTGAAAAACGTTATCGCAGCGCCTGGACGCCCTGCGCGACCACTTCGACCGATGCGATGAATATAGCTCGTGGGCGATCCAGGGAAGTCGAAATTAATCACCGTGGAAACGCCAACAAAATCCATACCGCGCGCCATCAAATCTGTGGCAATCAGCACCCAGGTCTCACCGATACGAAATCGATCGATTTGTGCCTCGCGTTTGGCATCAGTCATATCGGCATGAATCAATCCGAGATGCAAGCCATCACCCATGAGCTCCTTGGCGAGCTGCTTGGCGCGGTCTTTGGACTGCGTGAAAATAATCACTGGCGGCTTGATACCTTCACGGATAATCTGACGCAATGCAATCAGTTTCCCAGCCTCGTGCCCACAGTAAACCATGCGTTGTGAAATTGAACTCGACGCACTATTACGCTCGCCTACGGTGAGACGAATCGGGCGAGCCATGACGCTTCGCGCTAATTCTTCAACTTTTTCTGGTAGCGTCGCGCTAAACAATGCGCGCGTGACATTCTTGTTATCGCACGCTGCGACGACGGCATCAATTTGCTCGACGAAACCCATTTCGAATAGTTTGTCCGCCTCGTCGAGTACCAAATATAGCACTTTAGACAGATTGATTTTGTCGTTTTGTAATAAGCTCTTCAATCGAAGCGGCGTAGCTACAAGAATGTCCACCTTGTCAAAATCATTACCCGCTGTCGCCTTGCTCAACAAACATGACTTCAATCCACTCACCCCTCGCGAAAGCATCTTCAATATCCGCGCCGATTGCCCCGCGAGCTCTTTCGTTGGCGCCAGTAACAACGCTCGCGGACCACCTTCTTTGTGCGCCTTCAACTTCATGACAATGGGCAACAAAAATGCCAGCGTTTTCCCACTTCCAGTCGGTGCGATGGCGAGTAATTCATTACCACCACATAAAATCGGTATCGCCTGCCGCTGAATCGGCGTGGGTTCGGTGAATTTAGCTTCACTTAAGCGTTCGACCAACCGCGAACCGCACGCAAACCTCTCGCGCAATTCCCCAAAACCTTGCAACGGCGCCGGACACGCACCCGCTACACGAATCTTCAACTGTTTGCGCATCGCATTCGCCTCTGACTCCGTCAACGCATAGTACGCATCGTCCTCTTCATCGTCTTCTTCGCCGTCAGCGTCCTCCTCGTCTTCGTCTTCGCTCTCCTCATCCTCGTCGTGCGCCCGGCTCTTCCCTCGCCCAACGCGCGCGCCACCACCCACGCGCGCCGCCTCGCCGCCGCCCCCCGCGCTCCCGCGCAAGGCGCCGCTAAACGCCGCCGCCACGTGCCGATCCACCGCCTTGAACGCCTTGGCGTTGAACCGAGCGCCGCCAGCGAGCTCCGCGAACGCCAACGCCTGTTTCGCCGCGCTCGACCCCGATGCGCGCGTCGCCGACGACGCCATCGTCGACGCACGCCCGCCCGTCGTCACCCGTCGCCCCTCGCCCGTCACCGCGCCCGTCGTCGTCGTCGTCGTCGCGCAATGGCGCCGCGCGCGCGTCGCGCCAACCCCAAAGCGACGCTCGGGACAATTCATCGATATTCAATATCGATCGTTTCTAAAATCCATCGATGCGCGCGATCGATCGATCGCAGTTGTCCAACCGACCATGTGATAGGTCAACGCCAGCGTCGTCGTCGTTCGTCATCGACGCCGCATTCGTCGACGCCGCGCTTCGCACGCGCGATGGCGACGACGATGGCGACGATGACGTGCGATGCGTCGCATGGCGCGCGCGGCGCGCGCGCGAGCGCGGTGCGCGCGCGCAGCGGGGCGCGAATGATGCGCGCGCGCGATGGCGGCGGCGGCGGCGGTCGGTGCGTCGTTCGGTGCGACGCGCGCGCGCGCAGGGGGGCGGGCGGCGCGAGCGCGGCGGCGGGAGACGCGGCGCGAGTGCGCGCGCGCGCGGGTGCGGCGGCGCGGATGCGTGCGGCGGCGGCGACGGCAGTGGTGGCGGCGTCGGGGATGCACGAGGACGAGGACGAGGACGACGTCGGCGTCGGTTTCGGACTAGGCGACGACGCGGATGATGACGACGAGGACGATGTTGGGACGTATGGCGTTCGAGGTGGTGATGGGGTGTCGTCTTTAGATGGTCAATTCGATTCGTACATGATGAGTGGGTCGTATGGGGATGACGAAGACGTCGTCGGGCGCGGCGGGTCGGGGGCGCGAGGCGCGAGAGGCGACGGCGCGGATTGGGACACATCGGGCGGTGTACCGCCCGATGACATCATCAGTGAAAGCAGTCAACATTGGTTTGATAATTCCGATGAATGGTACGAGCCGACGTATAAGGAAGTGAACGCACGTAAAGGGTCGGTGTTGGAAAAAGTGCAACGCATGCACTTGAACGAGCCGAGCGATTTTAGTTTTAAAGATGGCGAATACTTTGATTTGATGGGATACGTCAAGGAAAAGACGGATAACGAGTTCTGTTTGGTTTTGGAAGTGGCCGAACGTGCGCGTGAACGTAAGATTGAACGGTTGGAAAGTCTTGGTCCCCAACGCACAGAGCGATTGGGACCGATTCAGCAGGTGCGTCGTTTGCGCGCTCGACGCATTTGTTTTCGTTTGTTCTCGTTGGCGATGACGATAATTCGCATTGTGGAACACCTAGTCGCAAATCATGCGGACAAAACTGCGCCATCCATTTCCGTAGCCAACGTATATGTGCATTCTTGTCGCGTTCTCGTGTGCGTGCTCTCGTACTAACCTTGATGAATGTTTCTTTGTTCGTCGCGTAGGCCATTGCGGATTTAGCGCTCGAAGTCGAAATGAGCGGCGGCAAAACGTCCGCATATTTAGCCATGCGTGAAGCCGCCGACCGTGCGCGCTTGCGTTATGAACTTCAGCAGGCATCGTGGTGTTGGGATAAGTATTGCGAAGATTCCATGCGCGCCATGGGCGTGAGCGAAAAGGCTGAGCAGATGCTTCACATGGGTGAGCGTCAGAACGAAGCCATGGACTTTGAACGCGACCTCTTGCAAGAAGACTCGCCATGAGCTCGTATCGCAGTACCATTATAGTTTTATTTTTTAATTGTGCACATTCTTTACAAATTTTCACTGTGGTTTGGTTGTACATGTACCTCACGGCGCGCTCGCCGCGCCCTCGCCGATGGATGTTTCACAAATTTTATCGTAGAGCGCCGAAAGGTTTTCATTCGCCTTGACGACATCCGTCATCAACGTTTTAAACGGCGCAACGTCTGCGCTCGATCGGTGCTGCTCTATCGAATGCAGCGCACGTAACGCACTGCGAAGTAAATCTTCATTACGATCAATTTCTTGTTGCACAGCGTCGCGTTTCATACGCGCCGTCAATGTCTTTTCCAAAGGTTCGCACATGTGCTCCAACGACGCGAGCACGGCGTCGGTGGAATTGGGCGCCACACCTTCGGTCAATTTCATCAAAATACCGTGAACGATCATTTTCACGTCATAATGATCACCTAAACCACTCGGCAAGGTTGATACGATATCACGAGCGTTGACTAATCCACTGCATGAGTCTAGCACAGTGTTCACGCACTCAAACGCGGCTTTACGGCAATCCAATCCATCGTCCACGGTGTGCTTAAAGGCGCCGAGATCCATGACGCGCACAAGCTCAGGTACGATGACTGTTTGTTCAAGTAACTTGGGCATAATTTCCGCCAAAAGCGGAGCTATCAGCGTGCTTTCGCGATGAGTGACAGCGTTCATGGTTTTGATAACCGCCGTGCGTACGTTGACGTCTGCATCCACGATGGCGCGCATGAAATCCTCCAAGCGTAATTTGTCTCGAATCTTCGTCAGCTCCCCTCTTTCACTGGCTAGCACGGTGAACTTGATTGCAGACACTAAAGTTGCCTTTTCAAGAGGATCGGCACTTTGATCGAATCTATTGTGTAATTCTTGCACGAGCTTGACCGGGTCAGAGCCCGCGAGACGACCGAGGCATTCCGCGACGACATTGCGCACGCCTTCTTCGGATGATTTCGCATGTGAAAAGAGTATAGCTAATATGCCGCTTGATTCCTGATCACTTAAATTTCCAACCAAGATGACCTCGCGAAGTGCTTGCAAGAGCGAATATTGGTGGACCACGTTTTCTTCTTTGAGCTTACTCATGATTAACGGAAGGTACGTGTCGCGGTTTCCGACGGCGACGCGACCGAGCGCCAACGCTGATGCTCCTTTGACATCGTCTCCATAGCTGTCAAACGCCGAAAACATGATAGTCTCCAAATCTTTGCTCGCCGAAAGGTCGGTTAAGCGCCCAATTTCACCAATGCATAGCAAAGTGAACAACGCTTCAATGCCGCTCGCTGTTTTGAGTTTTAATAACAACGCCTCCATGGTGGCGTTCGTTGCCGATGCGCCCGCGGCGATGCACACCGCCGCCGCACATTTCGCCAAATTGTGCGCCACAAACTGACTCGATGTCTCATCAATGCCTTGGATTGCAAACACATCATCCAATAACTTCTGATACGGGACGATTTGAGCGTTGACGATGGCCGTGTACAGCTCTTGCAGCGACTTGGACGTTTGGCGTTGCACCAATGGCGAGCGCGAGAGTCCGAGCACGAGTGAAAGTGCTGTCGTGGAAATTTCACGAGCGGCACCTGGAAATGCATCAGCGCTAGATGCGATTCTCGTTAACAAGTCCACCGAGAGCGTGGCCAAGTGTAAATCTTCTTCATTGATCAACGTCGCGGCTTCGATGACGACGGGTTGCACGTCTGGATCCTGAAGCGCCGCTTGATGCGAAGAAATCAACGCCGTGAGCGCAGCAAGAGCGTTTTCACGTAGTGATTTATTCGCCTTACGTAAAAACCCAGTCAATTCGTGCATGATGGATGTTGCCACGGCGGAAAGATCAACTGGACGCGAGGAGCTCGCAATCATTGCAAACGCCCGAACGGCGGCGAGGCGCGTGGTTTCATTTCTCGAGCGTTCCAGGAGCAATCCGAGCGCGCGTGACTGGTCGGATGCGTTAACCACGTCATTTAATTGTGCTAAAATCACCCCACACGCATGAATTGCGGCGTCTTTGACCTCTTGATCCTCGTCCGAAGCATCAAGTTTCGTCAACACCGCGTCAAGCAACGATTTGATGTGCTTGACGTATTCATCTGACATGGTAGTCGACGCGTCGCGTCTTAAAACAGTCACCAGAGCCGCGCACGCGTGCAAAGCGTGTGCAACAAGTTTGTAGTACTTGTCAGCGACAGCGGCAAAAATCGAAGGTAAGATGGCGTGCACAAACGGCGCCAAAGCGTCGTCATTTCCAGATTCGCACACCGTGCAAATGAACGTGAGCGCTTCGATCCGCGCCGAACTCTCACGCGATTTATCCTCTATGCATCTTTCAACTGCAGCCATGAGAGTATTTCGTACGTCATCGTCCGTAACATCACTCATGACGCTCGGGAATACCGATGCAATCGAGCTAAGAAGCGTGAACGCGGCGACTTGCGTCTTTGGCCACTTTGAGCTCGACTCTCGAACGACGACGCGGACGATTTCAGTGGCCATCGCGCGCAGCTTTGAGCACAACGCCGAATGCGGGTCATGTGCGAGAGACTTTGATGCGACATGCATGACATCACCAATCACGGAAAAAATGTCTAACTGCACGCTTTGTTCGCGGTCTTTTGTTCGCGACAAAAGTTTGGCGATGATGTCGTCAAAATTGCTCGTCACGGTGGCTTCGGGTACGGAATGTAACATTGCACCAAGCATCTTCGCCGCCGCTCGGCGCACCTTCCAGCTCTCATCGTCATCCTCATCATCGTACATGTCGTCATCGTCATCGCTGTATCCTTCGTTATCGTCGTCGCACGCATCCATGTCCTCAGTTTCGTCGTCGTCAAAGTTTGGATCGTATGAAAGATATTTGAGCGCGAGCGCGACGACGGTTGAGCTCTTGTCGTCCGCATGGACACACATCGGGCACGCCGTGATAAAATATTCAATGGCTTGCAGCGCACTCTCAATGTTCACAATAGCTTCTTCGTCGTAGTCATCTGTAGTTTTCTCGCATACTTGAGTGAGCAAAGGCAACGCGCGTTCCGCGTGGTCGCCGAATCGAAAACCGACGGCGCGCGCCGTCGCACCCAAAATAAACGTGTACAAATCACTCTTGCCCTTAGACGCCACCTTGGAAGCTAAAATATCTGTCACAGTTTTTACCGACTCCCCGAGTGTCGACTCGCGCATAAGCGTCGGGAGCAACGCTAGACATTGCGCCGCCCGCTTGCGCGTGCCCGTCTTTCCGCGCTCCAAATGCCCCAACAACGCGCGTTGAAGATCCAGCGCCTGTTCCTCGCGAAGTTCCACATGCGACGTTTGCGACAATGTTGTAATTAACGCATGCAATACGTCTACGGCTTCGGCGGCGATATTAATCTCATCCGCCGTCGCGCCATCTTTTGCCCTGCGCTCGACGCTCGCCGTCAATCCCGCGGAATACGTCTGCAACGTCACCTCCCACGCCTCGCGTTCAAATGTTCCAATATCCACGGCAATTATTTTCAAACACATCGCCGACGCATCCCGTCGCTCGCAATCCTTCCCCACGCTCTCCAATCCCGCACACAATGTCTTCGCGCACGCCGACGCGTTCTCCGCGCGCGCGCGTCTCAACAACAACGGTACGCACTTCATCGCCAACGACGACACATCCGGCGACTGATCATACACCGCGCGCATCAACGCATCAAGCACAGACGTCTCCACCTCCACAGATGCGCACAAAAACGTATCCTTGGCGAGTTCTTTCAGTAAATCACTACACGCCATGTACCTGTAATCTGTAGCCACGACGCATCCATCCGTCAGTCATCTCGCTCGCCTTGATTCGCCTCCCTCGATGCATTCGCGCACCTTTATCGGGGGATTGGATCTTATCCAACGCCCCCGCGAGCGTGCTTCGAGACGCCATGCTCGTTCGCGCGCGTCTGCGTCGACCGATGCCGATGGGATGGTTTGGTCAACCACGTGGGTCGACGCTCTCCGATCATGATTGGTCAAATCCTCCTAGCGCGAAAAATTTGAGTGACCGAGCGGTCAGTGCCACGCGCGCGGTTCCATGGGGTCGTACGCGTCGATGTTCACCGCGCGCGCGGTGCGTCCAGGGTCGCGTCGCGTCGCGTCGTCGTCGTCGTCGTCGTCGGCGGCGGCGGCGTCGTCGCGTCGCGCGTGCGGCGCGCCGCTGACGACGATGGGTGGGGCGGCGGCGGCGCAGGTTCGAGCGGCGGCGCGCCCGGCGCGCGCTGGCGCCGTGGATGCCGATGCCGATGCCGGTGATGACGCGACGCCTCCTGCGTATCAGTTGATTACGTTTTTTCGCTTCGCTCGGGTGGATGATCCCGAGGCGGAGGTGGAGCGACATCGCGCGCGCATCGCCGAACGCGGGTGGGACTTGCGCGGACGGATATACGTGAACGAGCAAGGAATAAACGCGCAGATGAGCGGAAAGGGGCGAGATGGGGAGGAATACGCGAAGTGGGTTGAGTCTGATGCGCGGTTTGCGGGGATGCGGATATCGGTGTATCCGATGGAGGAACAGGCGCACCCGAGGCTGGCGTTGCGGTACAAGCCGAATTTGGTGCAACTCGAGGGCGGGACAAATCATTTGCCGTTGACGAATCCAGAAGCGCGTGCGAAGCCGCTCACTCCCGAGGAATGGCATGAAAATTTGAAGAAAGTGAGCGCTGGGGGTGAAGATGCGCCGTTACTACTTGATGTGAGAAATGGTTACGAGTGGGACGTCGGGCACTTTCGAGGCGCCGAGCGACCAGTTCAAGAGTCTTTTCGAGAGACAGTGTACACGAATGTCCAGGAAGGCCTTGGGCCGTTAGCAAAGGTTGATAAAGATAAACCAATCATGATGTATTGCACGGGTGGCATTCGATGCGACGTGTATTCCACAGTTTTGCGCGAGCAGGGCTACAAGAATGTCTTCACCCTCGAAGGCGGCGTACAGGCGTACTTTGACAAGTTTGGTAAACGAGACGATCAATTGTGGGACGACCACTTATTCGTTTTTGACAGTCGACTTGCTATGTCACCAGACGGGCGCCCGAGCGCGGAGCTCGGCGAGGCAGCGGCGACTTTGCGTTGCTATTGTTGCGGGCAAAATACCGCGCCGCCGCCGCATCGCAATTGCCCCAACGTCGATTGCAACCGTCTCTTCTTAGTTTGTGAAGGCTGCAAGAACAACCTCGATGGATTTTGCTGCGAAGCTTGCACGAAAGCCACGCATATTCGACCAGCCCTCGTCGTACCCGGACGTTATCAAAAGTACAGGGCCTATGATTCAGAAGAAAGTCGAGCGTCGAGACGTGGGCCCGGACGCCGGTTACGAAAAGAACGCCGCCGAGAGCGCCGTAAGCTCGAGCTCGCGGCTTACGTCCTCGAACACATGACGAGCGCAGATGAAGATCGCGCCCGTTTGGTTCAGTCGAGTGGTGGCACATTCGCCGACCGTACTCGTAGCCTCGTTCAAGCAAAGCAAACAATTGAAACGGATTCCGACGTAGACACCGAGTCTGACAATGACGACGATTCTGACGATGGGTCTGAAGAAGGCCGTGCGATCAATCCCGCGTTGAGTAGATATAGCAAACAACGAGCCACGCTTCGTGAAGCCTTTGCGGTTCTCGCAGAAAATGAACGAACGCCAGAAAACTTGGTGAAAGCCGCCGAAGACATTGCGCTGGAACGTTCGCGAATGAAAAAAGCACCCTTTGAACAGGAAGCGCCAATGATGTAGTCGACGATGATGTAAAACAAAAAGAATTCTTTATTTATTGATTATTATAAAATGGTCACTCGGCATCGAATGGATGATGTTCTCGAGTTTTCTGATGTACCATATTTTACAGACAAGCACTTATTAATCGTAGTTTTATTGTTTTATTGACGCCACCGTTGAGGCGCATCTGCGTCTCAATTCGGCGGACGAACCGTAATGGATAAAATATTGTTTCCAATAGGTTTCATGTGCAATGCGTTTTTAGCAGCCAGCGCATCGAGTTCATTTCGGAAGTTGACCACGCCAATTCCCGTACACAAACCAGTCCATTCGTCTCGAAGAACTTGCGCGGAGATGATGGCACCGTACGGCGAAAAAAGTTGGTACATCATCAACTCATTAGCAGTGATCGGTAAATTCTGTACACGTGTCATGTAGAAACTCGTTGGTGATCTGTTCACTGTTTGTTGTGTCGAAAATCCAGGGGGATAAAGCGATTGCACATTTGGCTGCTGCTGCTGCTGCTGCTGCTGTCGCGCGTTTTGTCTCGACGACGTTCCGTACTCGTGTGGGGCGTCAAATCGCGACGGCGATGAACCAAGTATTGCCGCGGCAGCAACATCCTCCTCACTTGGTGCAAAGACACCGAGCAAATCGTTGAGACTGTTGCTTGAAGTAATAGTCTTGATTCCCATGCTGTTGAACATGTCGTTGAAGTGCATTTCGTCGTGCGCCGAGTCGTCTCGTCGAGGCGTCAACTTTGCCGGTGCCATTATCGGTGTCGGCAGCGCTGATGGTGATACAAATGACGATGTCTGCGGTGGTGAAGAACCTTGCGTTCGCTTATTTTTACCTTGAGGCTCAGCATAACGCACGACGAGTGGGGTAGACACGCCGACCAACATTCGACCGTTGCCGAGCGTCACCGCTTCCGTGGCTTCAGAGTCTCGTAAGAAACGAATCAACGCCCCACTTGACGTGCTCTTATTGGCATGTAATAAACGACATTCGATAATGTGTCCGAATTCGCTAAAGTACGTCTTCAAGTCATCATGCGTCCAATTCGGAGGTAGTCCCTTGACGTAAATGTTATCGCTCGGCGGCGCGTTTGACGTCGGATTCGCGTCGTCGCTTTCACCATCCGTATTCGCAAACTTCACCTCCAACGTCTTCCCAGCGTACTCCTTCCCATGAAATTTCGCAATCGCATCCGCCGCCTTATCCACCTCTGCAAACTTGACAAATCCAAACCCCCGACTGCGATTCGTGCTCACGTCGCGAATCACGCAACACGACCGCACCTCCCCGCACGCCTCAAACAACCGTCTCAACATCAACTCATCGATGCGATCCGATATATTCTTCACGTACAAATTCGCATGCGTCTTCATCATCGCCATCGCGGACGACCCCCCACTCGACGCCCACGAGCGAGCACCACCGCTCCGCGGCGACGACCCAGATCCATCCCCATCCTCCTCGCGTCGCCTCGCGCGGTCGAACGCCCCGCGCCCATCGTCGCCACACGTCACGATACCCCGCGGCGCCGACCGCGCGCGCACCGCCGCCGCGACCGCGTGTCCATCGACACCACCGCCGTGCATCGTCATCGCCTCCATCGACGTCGCCGTCGATCGTCGCGCGCGCGAATCAAATCGCTTTTAATCGCGCGGCTCGCGAATATTCCGCGCGAATGCGACACGCGAGATCCTCTCGCTCGCGCGCGCGCCGCGCCTCGCGCGAATGCGAACGCAACGCCGGTGACGCGATGACACAAAAATTCCCACGCGCGTCGCGTCGCGTCGCGTCGCGTCGCGTCGCACACTCGCGCGCGATGCGCCGAGCGACGCCGAGCGATGCGATGCGCCACACACACGAAACGTCGCGTCGCGGCAACGCTTCGCGGCCTTACAGCGCCGTGGTCGGTGTCGACCGGGGGTCGGACACACGGACGATTATTTTATTATCCACGCCAGGTGCAAAAGAGAAAGTATACGGCGCTGTAAGGATCGTAGTATGGAATCTGTAGGTGCTACGTATCGTCGAGGCGAGACGACGCGCGTATTTTTATGTAGGGGGATTCATCCACGGGCGTTCGGGGGTTCTTTGTACGATGTTGAGGGGCGCGCGCGCGTGCGTTTATCGTATGGGCGATAAACCGCGCGCGCGAGAGAGGGAGATTGCGTAGTGCGAACGCGTCTGAGACGATGTGGGCGCGCGCGCGTGGACACAGATGTGGTCGGTCGGACGATCGCGCGCACCGATCGCGAGTACGGGCGCGCGGCGGCGTCGTCGTCGTCGTCGATGGTTTTTTGGTTGTGTGTTGTTTTTGAACGATGGATGCGGTGATGGGTGCGGCGCGCGCGCGAGTGTGTGTCGCACGCACGGCTGCGCGCGCGAGCGTGTGCATCGGACGCCATGGGAAGCGGAGATGATGATAAGAAAGCCTTCATGGCGGTGTTCGATGAACTCGCGGCTGGGCTCGTGGAGGACGAGGTGAAGGATGGACAAGTGGCGATCGCGGTGGCGTGGATAAAGCGCATGATTGCGTATAACGTGCCGCACGGGAAGCTTAATCGGGGACTTGCGGTGGTGGATGGTGTGCGGGCGTTGAAGCAGGCACAAGGTGAGGACGTGGATGCGGATACGATGAAGCGAGCGATGGTTGTCGGGTGGTGTATTGAGTTTTTACAGGCGTACTTCTTGGTGGCGGATGACATCATGGATGAGAGCGTGACGCGAAGAGGACAACCGTGCTGGTATAGACAACCGGATGTGAAGATGACGGCGATCAACGATGGTATTTTACTTGAGATGATGTTGTACAAGTGCTTGAAGAAGTACTGCAAGGGTTTGGAATGCTACGGTGACCTCGTGGAGTTGTTCCACGACGTGACGTACCAAACGGCGAGCGGTCAGTTGATTGATTTAATCACCGCCCCGATCGGCGAAGTTGACTTGAGCAAGTACACCATGGAGGCGTACATGCGCATTGTCACGTATAAGACGGCGTTCTACACGTTCTACCTCCCGGCGGCGTGCGCCATGCGTTTGTGTGGCGTCAAGGATGAGTCGGCGTACGAAAAAGCGAATGAAATTTGCATTAAACTCGGACAATTCTTCCAAATCCAAGACGATTATTTGGATTGCTATGGTAACCCGGAAGTCATCGGGAAGATTGGCACGGACATCCAAGACAACAAGTGCGGCTGGTTGGTTGTGCAAGCGTTGTTGAAGTGCAACGAAGATCAAAGAAAGATCATTGAAGAAAACTACGGGAAGAAGGATGTGGAGTGCGAGAAGAAGATCAAACAACTCTATTTGGATCTTGATATCGAGGCTGTGTACAAGAAATATGAAGAAGAATCGTACGCTGACCTCAAGGCGATCATGGAAGACCAAAAGGTGTTGCCTGAAGGTCTTTTTGGCGCCATGCTTGCGAAGATCTACAAGCGCCAAAAGTAATATTTTCATTTAATAATACAGACAGCTGAAGATTGATTTAAAACGCTCGTGCGCGCGCTACGTAAACACACATATGATTACAATTTTTACGTAAACATCGGGCTTGAAGGAGTGCTAAGCATGCTATTTGGAGTGGAGTGTGCCATTTCGCGCTCACTCTTGGCGGCTCGCATCGAGGCTTCCTCCATGGCTTCAAAGAGCTTTTCGTGATAGTCACGCACCACATCTCGCAATTCATGGTACTTGCGCACAAGAGCATCCATATCACGATTGTGATTTGCAATTAGGGCTTTCGTTTTCTGTTCAATCATAGCGAGTTGGCTCTTGTTCTCTTCTTCCCTTGCGCGCTGAGAACCCACTCGGGCTTGCGTCACGGCGAGTTCATCTTTCGCAGCTTGTAAAGCCGCGAGTGCAGCTTCTTCTTTGAGTTTTCCTTGAGATTTTAATCGGGTCATCTTTTCATCCAAACTTTGTTTCTGACGCTGAAGTTGTTCGATTTTGGCATCCAACTTCCAGATTTCTTCTTCCTTCTCCACTGTCTCAGCCTCTAACGCTCGTAGTTTGGCTTCAGCTTCCTCTTTGCTTTTGATATTCGCTTCAATTTCTTGCATGAGTGCGATTGCTTCCTTTAAATTCGCCTCGGCCTGTTGCGCTTGTGCAATTTTTTCCTGAGTTTCTTTGAGTGTACGCTGATTTTCTTCCTCTTGTTGCGCCTCGCGCTCGCGTTGCGCTTCGTCCTCACCCATTTGACTCGCCTGCTCGGCTTCAAGCGCTTCAAGTTCCTTACGCATGGCTTCCTCTTTTTCCAATGCTTCTCTGAGTTCCTCTTCGACCGCTGCCAGTTCGGCATCTTGCTCAGCATCTTTAAGTTTGATTGCCTCAATTTGTTCCTCTAAACTAGCCAACTCGAGAGCCTCTTGTTCGGGATTTGAGTCGCGAGCTGCGGCTTCTTGCTCAGCGACCAGCGCTTTCAAACGCGCATTTTCTTCTTGTGCCTCCTTCAGAGAGCGCTCGATTTCTTCTTGTTCTAATAACTCATTTTCATACTCAATCAAACGCTCTTCTCTGAACTTTGCAAAGTTGATAATCGCGCTTAAATTTCTTCGCGTGCGCCCGTACTCAGGCTTGAAGATATCCTTCAACCCAAAGTCATCAATCCCGACCCCTTCCGCGAGCTCTCGCATCGCTCGAATAAATGCCAAATTCGGTATCGCTTCGAGATACATTTCTGGATTTTCTAATTGCGCCAAGGCCTCTTCATTTATCTCTGAACGTGTCGCCGCGTCCACGCCCGTTAATATTTCAAGCAAACCTTCATACGCCGTGCGTATAGCATCGTGCGTCGGTCGCAGCAAGTCCCGTTCGTCCAGCCTCACGTCCAATTCTCTCAAGCACGCCAAGATCTCCGAGTTACTCAAGATTGGGAACGAGTACGTCGGCGTAGGTGTCGTCATCTCCCTCGCGCGATTCAAACGACCGTTCGTCCGTGCGGTGGTGGAGCTCGCGGATTACTCGCGTCTATCGACAACACCGACGCGTCGCGTGCGAGCGATCGACAGAAACGACAACACACGTCTCGCGTGCCTTCACTTACGCGTGCGCGTGCGTACGTGCGTACGTGCGAACGCGTGCTACGTCGTGATGAGCGTGTGCTGGTATGACGCCTCGATGCCACACATACGAGACGCGCGAGCGGCACAACGCGACGCCATGGCTGACGGCGACGGCGAGTTGCGCGTCGACGAGGAGGTTGATGCGACCGTTGCCGACGCAGTAGCAGACGCTTCGGGCGCGTCGGCGGATGCACCGAACGCTTCGGGCGCGTCCGAGGCGGCGCTGGCGGCGTGCGTAAAACAACTTGAGTGGTACTTTAGCGACAATAACGTGGTCACCGACGCGTGGTTGCGCGAGCGCATCGCCGCAGATGTCGATGGTTGGGTGCCTTTGCGCGTGATGTGCTGCGATTGTCCAAAGTTGGCCAAGCTGGTGCGCGCAGCGGCGAAGTCGAAGGATGTCGAGACGGCGTGGCCAGCGGTGGTCCCGCTCGCGTTCAGAACAGTGCCGAGCGTCGTGGTGGAGATGAACGAAGATGGGACCGCGGTGCGACGCATAGAACCACTACCGGATATTGATTTGGAAGCGACGCAAGCGCGGACGACGGTGGTGGAGAACTTCAAGACAACAAACGCCGACTGGCGCGTGGAGGATATCAAAGACATGTTTTCGGCGGCTGGAGAAGTCGTAAACGTGCGCGTTAGGCATCCCGGGCAAAAGCCACTTGAACTTGAAAAGCCTCTTGGTTTAGATTTAGTCGTCACGCAGTCGTCTAGGACGCATGCACTCGTGGAGTTTGCGAGCGAGGGTGACGCTGCAAAAGCTGTACAAATGTTGGACAACTCAAACGATTGGAGAAACGGTATGCGTGTCAAGCTTTTGGTGAAACCAGGGGCGAAGAAAAAGAAGATTAAGAACAAGCCCACGAAGACTGAAGCCAGTCCGCGTGAAGATGGCGAGGAAGGAGACGAAAATGACAACTCTGATGACCCAAAACCACCGAAGAAGGAACGTCGACAGAAAAAAGATTACTCAAAGTGGGCTTCAGCAGGCGCGTTTAAGGAAAATCAAACGTCGATGACGATAATCGCTGATGATCCGGATCGCTTACCTGGGACGATTGAGGATGATTTAGCTCGCAAACTCGTTGTTAAAAAGCAGCCCACGATGCCAGCAGAGGATGGTTCGCCGGGTTTTACACGCGTGCGCACGGCGCGAACAGTAGACAGTGAACTCTAGAATTCATAGATTATTACAATAGTACATTTCTTTAACCGACGTTGGCATCCGTGAGCGAGGCGCACGTGCATTGTCCAGCGCTCGTCATCATTGGCGCGCCTTTCCAGTTTGCGCCCTTTGAACCGTCGGTGCCCAAACCTTGTGAAACATCTTCCCAAATTTTCTTCTTCGCCACCTTATTCACGCCGTGTGGTTCAATATTCTCAGCGTCTCCCCACGTGATACGCTCACCAGGAGTCGATCCTTCAGGGGCCACGAGGAGTTCGACATTTTCATGTGCCGCGTCAGACGCCGCGAGCAACATCCCGTTTGATTTCACACCCGCCATATTACGAGGCTTCAAGTTCGCCACGACGACAACAAGCTTACCTAACACATCATCCTTACTCATATACTGTGCCAAGCCCGAACAAATCAAACGTGGTTCGTCTTCGCCGCATTCTACGGTTTCAATATACAACTTGTCGCTCTCCGGGTGGTTTTCGACGCTCAATACCTTTCCAACCTTCAACTCCATACCGAGCAAGTCTTCGGTCAACTCTGCGCTCGCCACTGACCCACCCGATGCTGCTGACACCGCATCCGTGCTCGCTCCGCTCCCAAAGTCCGTCCCTACGCTTCCGCCCGCCGCCGGCACCTTGATGAACGGCGCCTCCCAGTTACTACTCTCTTTCAACATGGCTTCAATATTATCAAACTCCACGGGTTCATCTTCGCGCATCCAATCTTCCGCCATCAAATTTTCTCTCCCAGGCGCTTCATACTCCTCGACGTCCGATAAATCTAACTCCCGAAGCTGTCCAAACCAATTAATGATCCCGTGCACCTTTGGCGTCCAGTCTGCGATTTCCTCGTCGGTGATGTCCATCGCCGCCATCTCTGCGAGCGCGCGCAAATCCGGTAACGGCGGCAACGGTGGTAAATCTTCCGGCGCTACGCGCTTAATCTTCACCGTCGTCGGGTTCTGCTCTTCATCAAGCTTTATCGGCGTCGATTTCGCATCGAACGCCGCTGGGCGCCAGGACGTCCTTGACGACGACGCCGTTCGCGCGCGTCGCCACGCGCGCGGACGCGCCGCGGGCGCCGAGGCGGAGATAGAAATCATATCGGTCGATGCGCGTGCGCGTGTCGTGACGCGCGCGTGTCGTGGCGCGTGTGCGAGCGCGAACGAATGGCGCACCAACCTCGCGAGGGTTTCCTCGCGACACCGCGGGTCAACAGACACATCGCGCGACGGTCCATCTTCCCCGGCGTCGGCACACGCGCGCGCGCGTCAGACCGCGCCGACACCGCCGCGGGACGACGCGAGGGAATACTTTTTAATTTTTACGCGCGCGCATGGCGCGCGTGACGCTCGAGTTGCTGCGTCGACGCGCCGAACACAACGACGGGGTGCTGCACACGCTGGAGGAGGTGGCGTTGCACCAGTGCGAGCTCGAGCGCGTGGAGGTGATACAGGATGTGTGTCGGGAATTGAGGATTGTGTTGATGCAAGGAAATGAAATCTCGAAGATTGGTGCGTGATGATGTCGTGTGTGCGTGAGCGTTGGAGAGAGCTGGGGATGCGCGCGCTCGCGCCCGCCAACGTGACTTTGGACTAACCACCACGAGCGCAGAAAACGTACGCAGGCTCAAGAATCTCGAATACTTGAATTTAGCGATGAATAAGATAACGATGATTGAAAATCTTGAAGGATGTGAGTCGCTAGTCAAGCTCGATCTCACGATGAATGAGATTGCGATGCGTGGATTGTTGAACGTTTCAACGCTCGCGGTCAACGTGCACCTGCGGGAATTGTTTCTCATGGGTAATCCGTGCGCCGATGCCGCTGAAGATTATCGATCATTTGTTATTATGAGCGCGCCACAACTCACGCACCTTGATGGATCGGTGATTACCCCTTTGGAACGCATCATCGCTCGACAGAATTATACGCGCGTAGTGCGAGAGTTTGAGATCGTCGCCGCGAATGAAAACGTAAAGCAGACAACAATCGACACTACTAGTGCGAGTGATGTTTCAGTCACGCCTGACATACATCACAATAATCACACGGTAGTGCACTCAAATGCGTTCGACACGCTACCGGACGATTTTGCCGCCGTCAAGCAGAAAAATCAAGGTGACTTTGTCTTTACGCTCACTGAATCTGAAGACGAATCCGCGCTCGAGCTTGAAGTGCGCCTCAACACATTTATTGACACGTCATTGATTCACGTCGATATTCAACCTCGAGTAGTGAGAGTGAAAATTAAAGGCGATTTATTGCAGCTACGGCTATCACATGAGGTAGCCACGGATGCAAGCGTCGCTTCGCGCTCAAAATCAACCGGCAAACTTTTGATTACTATGCCGAAACTAAACTGGCACGTGAAACCACGACTGAAAGGTTCACGTAAAACTAGCGCCAACCCATGCGATCCAGTCGCAAATGTATCGTACTGCAGTAATGACGCAGCTGCCGAAGAGCCACCAGACGTGATGTAATTCGTGATGTAATTCGTTCATCTAGGAATGACGCTTCCTTTGTCGGCGTCGTCGGCGGCATCCGTCTCAGACTCAAAAGAACCCAAGGGAACTATTCTCGATCGGTACGTGTCGTTGACTAGCTCGCCGAATCCCGCGTAAAATGCAATGATTGCTGTCATGATGCCCCAAATTGCGCTCGCAAACTGCGTCTTTTCGCTTTGCGGATTTTTGCTCGCTCCGATGAGCAAAAACAATATGGTGAGGAACGCAAAGAGCGTCATTAGCGCGGCATTCGATCGAAAAGAACAAATGAAAAGTGCAGCCGTGAGTACGCCCCACATGATCAAAATGGATTGTTCGGCGATATTGTCGCGCGCGACAATTTCCGAGTAGACCAATGCTTCGTAAACGCCGAATGAAAGCCAGAAACCACCATAACTGCTGAACGCCACCGCGGGGAATTGCTTGCCTTGCGTTGCGGAAATCACACCAGCGATGAGTTGCACCAATCCTCCGAAACCGAATGCGAATCCGACGACAATTCCAGTCGCACTTTGCGCCGATGTACCGACGCGCAAGTGTCCAATCTGCAAGAGGGCAGTTGTCAACGCGAAGGCCCACAATCCGAGCGGACCAACGTTGGCTTGTGCGCGGTCACTCTTCTCTGCGTTTGCTCGTTCGAGCGCTTCTAGGCGACGCTCAATGTTTGCTAAATTTGGCGCGTTCATGGTACGAGAGGGCGCGTCAATGAATGACGCGAGCGCGTAGGCTTTTGCAAAGAAATCTGTGTGTTTTACATGTGGCAAAAAAGTCTATTCAGGCTCTTCTAACTCGCTGAGTAACTTGAGCAGCATGCCGCGCTCTTGTTGGAATGCCTCGTCTTCTCGATCGGTTTGGAAGTCCTCGAGATAGGTGATGAGTTTGGCTTTGTTCTTGGACAAAATCATGCCCACCGATGCCGGCTTGTTGGGATTCGCGACAAAGACTTTGAAGATGTGAAACGCTTCGAATTGAATCGATTTTGATTCATCACGAAGTAAGTTCATCATCAAACACAAATTCTCCACTTCACCCACGTACTTGAGCATAACGTTGACGTTGGCGCTGTCTAAAAGAATTTCTCCCAGGAGCTTTAGCGACTGGCGCCGCGTGACGTAGTTGCCCTTTTCCAACAGTTCAGTGTACTTTTTGATAAACTGATCATAGTTGGCACTCAAGAATTCACTAGCGATATCCTTGTGACGCGTCAGCGCCTCACGAAACGTCGCGCTTGCGTCGCTCGCAATTTCAAACGTTTGCAACTGCATATAGTCAAACATTTTCCAGAAGCACTCGCTGTGCAAAATCTTGCGCACCAACGTCTCGTGACGGCACATATCGCGTAACATCGCACCGAACGTCAACGCCACATCAGGATTTTCATATCCACACGCAATTGCTTGCAAAATTTGCGGATTTTCGCTCAATTCTTCAGCAACAATGTCGTGTCCGTTCACCGACGTGCGAACGATGCAGTTAAACACCGCCGCGGCATCCTTGCGAGTTTCAAACGGCAAGTACGGTAAATGCGACACAATCTGTCCAATCAATCCAACCTTATTCGCCTCCTTCACCAACGTCTGCACCGCCGCCTCCGTTGCGTTCGGGCCTTCCCCAAGCAACGCCGAGCGCATCTCCCCGAAATACTTGGTGCAGCTCTCCTCATCCTTCGTGCTCGACCTATTCACCCGTAACCGCTCGAGCGCCGCGTGGCACTTATTCACGATTTCCTCCGGCGTGCGTATCTTCTTTCCAAACATCTTGGCGTTCAATCACGAAACGACTGCTCCCCGACTCGATTTGGTTTCACACAAACCCACGCAACCAGTGCGTCGGGTGTGGTACCTGCGCGTGCGAACGACGCGCGAGCGATGGACGCAGACGCACGAACGTCGACTGTCGACGATCGACGGTCGTCGATCGACGGCGCGCGTGAGCTCGACCGCGTGCGGCGGCGAACTGCCGCTCGCGACGTCTCGGGGTGCCGAGGCTTTGAAAATGTTCTCTACCAGTTGGCCAGGTCATGATTGGTCGATGAGTCCCTCCCCGAAGAAGAGAGGAAAAAAAAGCTCCCCAGTGCGAATGCGCCACTGTGACGCGCCGCGACGATGATGCGCGCGACGACGCGATTCCCCGCGACCAAAACCTCGGCGACCGCACAAGATGGTTCTTCCGCACCGTCATCGTCGCCATCGACGTCCGCCGCGCTGTGCCGCGCGCGCGAAGCGAGCGCGAAACAACGCGCGGCGTTTCAATCCTACACCGCGTCATCCATGATGATGATGATGCCGCGACGCGCGAGAGCGTCTTCAGCCATCGTCCCTCGCGCCGCACCGAAAGATTTAAACGTATTCGTTGAATCATTTTTCGATCTCGCCAACACCGTCGCGGGCGGGCGCGATGCGGGCGGTTTTAATCGCCTGAGCGATCGCATCGGCGAGGATGTCTACGTCCAAGTGCACGAGTGGCGATTGTACACGCGGGACATGAAGTTTGCCGATGGTTTAGCCAAAGTATTCGCGGTAAAACTCGCGGCGAATGGGAATAAATTCTCAGATGATGTTTTAAACGAGGTGTTAGATACGGTGCGCGTGCCCATGGGTGGGGGGAAATCCGACGCCAAGCTTCGCGACTTGTGTCCGAGCGCGTCGGTCAACGCGTTGAGAAACATCTTACAAGACTACGTCGACGATCGCTTGTGAGCGCGGCGCCGGGCGGCGATGGCGTCGCTGTGATAGAACCCATGTACACCACCGCGACGCGCGAGCGATCCATCATATAATACACACCGCGAATGATTAGACTAGTAGAACAAGTTGCAACGCGCGCGACAACCATTCCAAATGTTTCCTTCGGCTTCAGGTTTCTTATCCACCGAATAGGGCTAAAAAAGGGACTCACGACCAATCATGATCAGGGGCGACCCACCCACACACCCCACGCCCATCGATGGATGATGCATGAAGTGACGCCGCCGGCGCCGGCGCGACACACATCGACGCGCTTCGATCGTCACGCACGCACACCCGCGCGTTGCATCACACGATCTCATCGTCCGTCACCGCACGCACACACCCAATCTACGCAACCACGATGGCATCCATGGCGACGCCGATGACGGCGTCTGTCCCGCGAACCCTCGCGGCGGCGGCGTCCAAGCGATCGAACGCGTCTGCGCGCCGCGCGACGTCCTTGCGCGCGACCGCACCGACGTTGGACATTAACACGAAAATTTTCGAAAAGGAAATCGTCGACGTGGCGGGTGAACAAGAGTACATCGTGCGCGGTGGTCGTCACTTGTTCGCCAAGCTCCCCGAGGCGTTGAAGGATATTAAAACCATCGGCGTCATCGGGTGGGGGTCGCAAGCGCCTGCTCAGGGGCAAAACTTCCGTGATTCTTTGGTCGAGGCTGGGATGACGGATGTGAAGGTGTGCGTTGGATTGCGCCCGTCGAGTGCGTCGAACGACGAGGCGCGCGCGTGCGGGTTCAATGAAGCCGACGGGACGCTCGGGGAAACCTTTGACGTCATCGCCAAGTCTGACTTGGTGATGTTGTTGATCTCTGATGCGGCGCAAGCGAAGATGTACCCGCGCATTTTGGCGGCGATGAAGCCGGGTTCCACGCTTGGTTTGTCCCACGGTTTCTTGCTCGGTGTTATGAACTCTGAAGGTGCCAAGTTCCGCGAAGACATCAACGTCGTGCTCGTCGCCCCGAAGGGCATGGGTCCGTCTGTGCGTCGTTTGTATGAACAAGGTAAGACCACGAACGGTGCGGGTATCAACGCCTCTTTCGCGGTTCACCAAGATGCCACCGGTAACGCTACGGATATTGCCCTCGGCTGGTCCATTGCCGTCGGCTCTCCGTTCACCTTTGCCACGACGCTCGAAATGGAGTACCGCTCTGACATTTACGGCGAGCGCGGCATCTTGCTCGGCGGTGTTCACGGCATTGTCGAGTCTTTGTTCCGTCGCTACACGCGCGAACAAGGTATGTCTGATGAAGACGCGTTCAAGAACACCGTCGAATGCATCACTGGTCCGATCACCAAGATCATCTCCACCAAGGGCATCAAGGCTGTGTACGAAGCCGTCGAAGACAAGAAGACCTTCATGGAAGCGTACTCTGCGGCGTACAGACCGACCAAGGACATTCACTACGAATGCTATGAAGAAGTGCAATCCACGAACGAAATCCGTTCTGTCGTTATGGCTGGCGATCGTTTCGACCGATTCCCGATGGGTAAGATTGACGGCACTTACATGTGGAAGGTTGGCGAAAAGGTTCGCGCCGAACGCGTCGAAAGCGAAATTCCGCTCAACGCGTTCACCGCTGGTGTTTACTGCGCGTGCATGATGTCCCAAATCGACACTCTCCGCGAAAAGGGTCACTCTTACTCTGAAGTCTGCAACGAGTCCGTCATCGAAGCCGTCGACTCTCTCAACCCGTACATGCACGCCCGCGGCGTCGCCTTTATGGTTGACAACTGCTCGTACACTGCCCGTCTCGGCGCGCGCAAGTGGGCCCCGCGTTACGACTACATCCTTGACCAACAAGCGTACACTGCGTACGATGCTGGTGCCAAGGTCGACCCGGAAATCGAAGCTAAGTTCATGAACAACCCGGCGCACATTGCCATTGCCAAGTGCTGCGAACTCCGCCCGTCTGTCGACATCTCTGTCTCCGCCTCTGGCTCTGACGGCGTCGGCGGCGCTCGCATGGAATTCAAGAGCGACAAGGCCACCAGCGCGTAAATCACGTAAATCACACGTGCGTTGCGTAGTTTCTCTAGAGCATTTCAATATACCAATACAGATTTATTATCGAAACCTTTCTCTCATTCAGCGTCGAATCGAGCGCGCAAACGCGCCCGTCGCGCGCCTCACACCACCGCCCCACATGGATAACCTTCGGCGTCGCGTGGATGAAATCGAGGCGTTGATTGCGATATTTGGCGACGAGAACATCGAAGTCGAAGATTCAGATGCGTACGCCGATGCCGCTCGCGCGCTCGACGCGAACGAGGAGGCGTGTTCAACGACGACGGCGGCGTTTTGTATAAAGTGCACCGTCACTGACGACGACGCCGACGACGATGGACGCGCGAAAGCGAGCGCGCGATGTGTGGTGTCGCTCAAGCTCCCCAGTGGTTACCCCGAAGACGCGTGCTTGGACGTGGTGTCTATCATGAGCGACGACTTGAGCCGCGAGACAGTCGCCACTCTGCTGGCGGACGCGCGGAGCCGAACGGCGTCCACGCGCGGCGATGAATGCGCGTTTGAGACGCTCACGGACATCACCGAGGCATTCAAATCACACATGGCGACTGCGAGGGCGACTGTTGAAAACCAAGCTGACGAGGAAGTTGACGAGGAATTCCATGCTATGGTAAAAATTGACCACATGAATGACTCTAAAGCGTATTTGACGACGTTGAAAAAGTGGGCCGACGCCCTCGGGCTCGGCGTGCGCGTATTTCATAAACCACAATCGACTGGGGTCAAGCGCATTGAAGGCGTTTTTGTAGCCTTGTGGGGCTCGAACGAAAGCATCAAGACTTTCTTGACCCGTCTTAGAACCGAGTTGGTTGACGTCGACGCTCGAGGAGCGAAATGTAAAGAACGACAGTCGACTGTATTGTGCCACAGGTCGTCTAAAACCGTCAAAGTTGGCGAAAATGCGGTGGAAATGTTTGAAGGTTTTGTTGTGGAGGATCCTTATCCAGATGAAGATGCACTCGAGGCACAGCTCGCGCGATTAAATTTGTTGCACGTCGGCGACGGTAGCCAACGCTTCGTGTAACCAACGCAACTGTGTATTGTAAAACTACTGTACTATTCGTCTTTCAGCGACAGAACGCCTAAGCATTGCTATGCAATCCTAAATCTTTCCACGTGTTCTCATCCGAGGTCCCATCCGCGTTTTCTACGGCGATCCATGGGTGTTCGTTAGTCTCAACCGCGCGCGCTTTTCAAACGCAAATCCAAACACACACCGCACGCACGCACCGTTCGCATCATCCGCGTCATCCGCGGGAGGCACCATACCAGGACCAAGTTGCACATCTACACCGCGCGAACCCCATCGAACGCCGTCAGTACCTCAACGCGCGAGCGCGAGCGCAACGGTTGCGGTGAAGAAACAAAAAACAGCTCGCGCGCGCGCGCACCGTCATCGGGCAACACATCCCGCGCCCACTCGTCATCGACGATATCAATCACGCGGTAATCGCGCACGGCGTCGTACGCGTCATCGCTTCGCGTCGATGACATCGCGCCCGCGCGAGTGACGCCTCCGCGGCGCGCGCGTGCCAATGTCCCGGGGACCGTGTTGTGGAGCTCATATGGGTAAACAGTATGAATCCCCATCCGTCGGTTCACAGGGAGCCTCATCATTATCCACAACGCGGTGCCATTCGCGTCGCTCGCCGGCACACCGCGACTCGCGCGCGCGCGCCTCCGCAAGCGATGACGCCGAACACTCGCGATGCGCCCGTGCCGAACGCGTTCGATGCCGCGTACGCGTCGTGCGCGCGACGCGCGTTCGCGACGATGACGATGGGTGGATTAGCGCACAGGGGTGCGACGACGCCCTCGGCTTCGGCGACGGGGGGCGCGATGACGACGTTCGCGGCGTCGAGCGCGAATGAAGCCTCAGCTGGGGTGAAATTTGCAAAGGATGTGTTTGCTGGCACGTGTGGGGGGATTACGGTGACGTTGCTCGGGCATCCATTCGACACGGTGAAGGTGCTGTTGCAGACGCAGAGTACGAAGAATCCAGTGTACTCGGGCGCGGTGGATGCGGCGTCGAAGGTGATTAAATCTGAGGGCGTGGCGGGGTTATATCGTGGTGTGCAATCGCCTCTCGCGGGGCAGATGTTTTTCAGGGCGACCTTGTTCTTTGCGTATGCGAGAGCAAAGGAATTCGTGGGGGTGTCGCCGGATGACCCGTTGAGCTATTGCAAAGCGGGCGGCTTGGCGTGGTTGGCGGGCACGTTTTTTGAGTCTCCGATTGATTTGTACAAGTCGCAATGGCAGTGTCAATTAATTAAGGCCAAGGCGGACCCGAATTACAAGTCGCCGTACGCCAGCGTGGGGGATGTAGTGAAGGAGTCGTGGAAGCACAACGGCATTCGCGGGCCGTACCAAGCGTTTAGCGCCACGCTCGCAAGAAACTTGCCCGCTGGCGCGGTGTACTTTGGTGTGTTTGAGAACACCAAGAATGCATTTGCGGCGCGCAATGAAGACGGTAAGGCGACCAACTTACAAATCATCGCTTCTGGTGGTATTGGTGGGTTCTTCTACTGGTCTTTGTTCTACCCAATCGACGTCATCAAGTCGGCGTTGATGACAGATTCCGTGGTCCCGGCGCAACGCAAGTACAGCGGCTTCATGGACGCCGCTGGCAAATTATACGCTGGTGGTGGTGTGCGCGCGTTCTACCGCGGTCTGGTGCCGTGCTTGTTACGCGCGTCGCCCGCCAACGCGGGGATGTTATTTTGCGTTGACTTTGTGCGACGCGCCATCGACTAGTTTTAATCCTAGGAATCGTACTCACGATGTTGCTACATACAATTCGTAATAATACTATTCATTCATAATAACATTTACAACTCAAGCATCTACAACTCAAGCTCGCGCGAGGCGACGACTACACCATCGCCGTCGGCGTAGACAAAATCACCCGGATTGAAAGTTACGTTTGCGAAACTCACGGGAACATCCCTTTCGCCCTTATCGCGCTTACTACTCTTCAGTGGATGCGTCCCGATAGCCTTGACACCAATATCCATTTTAGCTATGTCCTCGCTGTCGCGCACCATGCCATTAATGATGATCCCGGCCCATCCATTCGCCTCCGCCATCTCCGCGAGATTATCCCCAAGTAAAGCGCACCGCGCGCTCGCGCCTCCATCCACTACCAACACGCGCCCAAAACCGCGTTCTTCGAGTGCCGCGCGTACAAGTGGATTATTTTCAAAGCACAAGATCGTACTCACAGCCCCGCAGAACCGTCGCCGTCCGCCAAAATCTTTAAAATAATTCGCCGCGGCGACGCGAACGCTCCGCGTCGTCATGACGTCGACGTTTTCCGGGTGGTGAACATCGCACACATCCGCCGTACCGAACCGCTCGGCATTCGGCGGTGGTAACACGGTCGTCGGTGTCGTATTCACCGTCGCCATCGCGCGCACCGCGCGTGATACCCCCGCGAAATGCCTCGCTTTTGCCAACCGCATCAGTGTCGTCACACAACCAACTCGAGATATTTCACGCACGACACGCGCGCGAGATAGCGACACAGAGACCTATTCGCGCGCGTGCGGTCGAAAACGCCTCTCTATACACGCGCCTGCCCCGCTCGAGCACCGAGTCGCTCGCGCGCGTCGACGAATGCTGCGTCTCGAAAAAGCCAACGAAAAAGCAACCAACCAACCTCACTGCGCGCCGCCAGCTCACCGCCGACGCGCCGCGCATCGCGCACGGCACCGTCGCACGACGCGCCAGTCGCGTAGACGACGAACCATCGGTGCGTGAGTGGCGACTGCAACGGCGACACGCGACGACGCGCGACGATGACGCCCGAGGAATGCGCCGAAGAGCAAGCCATGGAGATTGAAGCCCTGTCATCCATCTTAATGGACGATATGCGCGCGCTTCCGGAAGACAGCGGTGATGGCATCGCACACGCATCGACAGCGTGTTGGTGCATAGAAATTAGCGCCTATGGCGATAACGACACGATTCCTGACGACGACGAGGGTGGGGATGACGCCGTGTTGGGGTTGGTGTTTGCGCACTCGGCGGGGTACCCGGAGGAAGCGCCGCTCGTAAAATGTCGAAGCGTACGCGGGTTACGTGACGGGGAATTATTAGAAATTCAATCTCGCGTGCACGAACAGTGTGAGAACTCTCTTGGACAGGCGATGATATTTGATTTAGTGCAGACGTGTAAGGAATGGATGCGCGCGAGAGTGGGCGCGTCGGATGCGTGCGACGAAGAAACCGAAGACGAGCTCAAGGCGCGTTTGGAAGCCGAAGCCGAGGAGCGCTTGCGTCAGATGCGATTAGTCGGTACGCCGGTCATAGAAGAGTCGTTTAAGTCCTGGGAGAGGGCGTTTATGCGAGAAATGCGCATTGTGCTCCCTACAGACGACGACGCAAACGACGCAAACGCCGACGGTAGAATGACTGGGAAACGATACTTTGCCACGAGAACCGCCGCGCATGACGACGACAGCGACGGCGACGGCGATGACGAAGAATTCATTCAATCCGACGGTGACGGTGAGTCGTTTTCCGACGCTTCAACCACAGACGACGACGACGACGACGACGACGAAACCGCGTAGCCATCATAGCGAAAGAAAAATGTTATCCTTCGTAGCCCTCACCTCATTGTTTGTCCAACCTTTTCTGTCTCTTTCGAAAACTCGAACAATGTCTGCCGCCTGACACGACCACGCGCGATGAGTGACGATCTATCGATGACGCCACTCGATGCTGGCGACACCGTACCGCTCGTGCGCTTGGAGTTCGACGTGGAGGAGGACTCGAGCGGCGCTCGCGAAAGCGAGCCAACGCGAGCTGAAATCACAGCAAACCTACCA
>Ga0222715_10000406_pt1 | contig 42773 bp, 37 predicted proteins | sample C33_9DmetaG_FD_165056 | JGI IMG/M metagenome (GOLD analysis project Ga0222715, IMG submission 165056) | Estuarine water microbial communities from San Francisco Bay, California, United States - C33_9D | ecosystem: Environmental > Aquatic > Marine > Unclassified | place: USA: California...
TTGTAAACATTACAGCAGGAGAATTATCTTCTAGTTTTTGTTTTAATTGTGCTGGTGTTAATGCAGGGTCTGCTTGTAAATGTAAAGCACCCACACCGCACACTTGCGGAGTTGCCATACTTGTACCACTAATAGATTGCTGCCCAAAACTTCCATCGAGCTTATAAGGTGTTGGGCCACCTATTTCTGATATCTGTGAACATGCACTAATAATATTTGTACCAGGTGCCCATATTGTTACCGCTGGGCCTTTCATACTGTCTGGCTTTGTTACATCTTGATCGTTAAGAATTCTACTGTCAATGTTTCCTACGTTAAATGCAGTTGTCGCATATGGCGAAGGAGGTCTGTGATAGTTGTATGTTCCATATCCAGTAAATGTAACAGTATTGTTATAGTCTGCTCCTCCTGCAACATCAACTTTATAAAAGTCATTTCCAGCAGCAATACAAACATGTACTCCAGCAGCAACAAGGTCTGCTGTTTCAGCATCAACATATGCTACTTGGACAGGTATCTTCCATCTTGAACCTACATAAGGTACAACACCTGTGTTTGCCCATACCTGACTAATATTACTGTATTCAACACCGTATGTCCATGCTGTGCCTCTATAGTTTCCACTAGCAGGAACCTGTGCGTTTGGAATGTTAGTGCCATATCCCCAACTCATATTAACAATGGTCGGACGTTTAACTCCTGTAACAGGGTCAACAGGTTTAAGGTTGTGCCATTGCCTAATACAATCAAAAGAGTTGGTTATTGAAATGCCGTTGTCAGGATCTGTTGATCCTTCTAAGCCACCTAATTTCATTGAATAAATTCTTGCTTTCTTTGCCCAACCAAAGGTTTTACCTGCCACTGTTCCTGTGCAGTGTGTACCGTGACCATGATAGTCTGTATAAAAAACTGTGTCTTGTGTTCCAGTTACTCCACTTTCATCGTACCAATCTATCTCTTGCACTCTGCTGTAACCGTTAGATGGTCTATACATATTGCGTCCTGAGTTAGCACCTTTAAAAATACTTTTTAGTGTTGTAAAACTAGGCTTACTTAATACTGGTTCAAAATATTTTTTGAACAATGCATATCCTAACGGATTGTTTTCTTTAATGCCTTCTGGTGTACGCATATCGTCAGTCCATTCAGGACTTAAACTTCCACCATCCCAAAACTCACTCATATTCCACATACCCCAGTTGAGTAAGTATGTGTATTCTTTGTATGCTACACTTGCTGCTTCTGCACCAGAAGCACCATCTGTGTTGTACGCTGTTGAATATCCGCTTGGATCAAATTTACCACCGTCAATAGCTTGTTGCATTGCTTTGTGTAATTCTGTTTCTCTCCAGTCGAAAGTATTATCCATGGAGTACTTAGCATCGCTAGTCATTACAACTTGATCTTCACTTCCAGGTACTGCTCCTGGAATTCCAAATATGTGTATAGTATGGAATAAGTGTTCCATTACTTCTTCAATTTCACTCTGCTGGGTTGTTGGGTTTGGTCCACTTGTGTTTGCATACCACACCATATCATTTACAACATGGCTATCTAAGAAATCTATATATCCTGCATACGTTGCTGCACCATCATCTGTTAACCAGTTAGGTGTATATGATGATCCGCCGCCATAGCCCATTCTTTGTGCTGCTGGAAATCCAGCATGATAAGTTCCTGGATCACCTTTTAGTGTGGCAATTAATCTTTTTTGTTGACGTGAATTAATTCCATTTCCTGTTGGATCGATTATTAGTTTTACAGTCTGTGCTACTTTATCTACATAAGTGTCGGGTACTGCTGTTGCTCCGCCAACTGCTCCTGCTACAACAAATTTTAATCCGTGTACATATAACGATCTATCAAACACTGCACCATTGGTGTTATCTGCTACAAGTGGTGTACTAATATACTCATCTGTATCGTCCATAAGAAACTCTGGATGATTGACCTGTATACCACTATCTTGAATAACAACATCAACACCGTGTCCGTCTAGTGGATACAAATAGTCATCTGTTATCTGTGTAACTATCTGTTCGGCGGAAGGTGTGCTACCATTACCATAGTTTTCTGTTAAGCTCTGGCAACGTTTAAGTCCCCAGTTATCAATGTTACCTGCACTACCTGAACCTCTATAGAATGTTCCTGACTGTCTTGCTCTAAGGCTAATCTCAACATCATCTCGTTCTTCTACAGGAATTTCAACAGCCAGTACTCTTTCATCAGCTCTTAAAGTTTCTGCTTCATCATCTGATAAAAAGAAGTGTGTAGATCTTTGCGAAGCTTCACGTGCATTTGCAACTACAACTTCTCTATTTGGAATTGTTTCGGAACCGAATTTAGAAACCATTTCTGCATCAAATGCAGTTATGTCAACGTCGGAATTTACTGTTACAATATATTCTCTTTCAGCCATTTCCTATACCTATACTAGACTTGCCCACGCACCATTTTCATATACCTGAGCTTTGTTTAATGTAGAATCGTATACCATATCACCGTTTCCTGGTGTTAGTGCATTCTTTTCTGTTGTAGTAAAACTAGGTAATCTAAATGGAGCACCAGTAACTCTTACACCGTCTTGTGTATCTAAAACTAAGGTTGAACTACTTGTGATTTGTGGTGTGCCAGTATCGGTTTGAGCGATGGTTTTAACTGATAGTGTATCAGTAACAGTTAAGTTTGTTGTTGTGTGATTAGTTGTTGTAAAGTTAGTTGCGTTAAATTGATCTGCTATTAATAGGTTGTTTACAGTTAAATCGTTTTCAACTACTAGATCACTTTGCATTGTAACAAGCGGAGTAACGCTTATAGATGAACTGTCACTTGTGTCAATGTTTGAACCTGTGAATACAAAGTTACCAACTTCAGCAGCAATTGCGCCTCCTGTTGCTGTACCACCTGATACCCATGCACCAAAGCCTGTACCGTTAACGCTTGTTGATAACGCACTATCAGAATACAAAGAAAACTCTAATGTACTAATAATGTCTACATAGTATTCCTCACCATTAAGCTGCGTCATGCCATTAACACCTGTAATAGTTACAGGTTGTCCTTCATAGAACCCGTGTGCAGAAGTTGTATTGATTACAACTGGATTTGCTTGTGTTGCACCAGCAATAGTTGCAGTTGTAGCACCACTACCTATTGCGTCTGCTGCTGGCGACCATTGCGATCCGTCCCATTTAAGTACTTGGTTAGCACTCGGTGAGCTTGTTGAAACATCTGAAAGTGTTGTAATAGAAGTTGCTGTTAAATTCTGTAATGCACTATCTGCTTTAGTACCTTGAGCTGACGTTGCAGCATCAGTAATACCATAACCAGCAAGTGTTGTTGCATTGTTTGCTAGTTTAATCCATGCACCTCCATGAGCAAAATATCCTGAGGCTGTTGCGTGTACATGAGCAAACATGCCGTGATAGGTTGCTGCGTTAGGTAAGTCACCTTCAGTTGCAAATACGTTTGAGTATAAAATTTTGTTTGTGCCTAGGTTTAGGTCACCACTCACTGTTAAACTGTTTAGTAATGGTGGTGTATATGTAAACACACCTGTAGTATTATCGTAACTAACTGCTCCGTCACCTGCCGCAGTTCCTTCTGTGCCAACTGAAACACTTGACCTAACTGCTGCTTGATCTAATCCAGCTGCTGGTGCTGCTGCGTTAATCCATGCGCTGCCGTTCCATTTTAAAACTTGATCAGCACTTGGTGATGCAATAGTTACGTTTGATAAATCTTGTAAATTTGACGGAATAGCCGGGTAACCTAATACTGGTTGTACCCATTGGTTACTATCTCCATCATTGATATAGACATACAGTGTACCATTAGTACTGTTAAACCAAATTGTACCTTCTTCCGGCGTACTTGGTGCAGATTGGCTAACTTCGATACTACCACTTCCGCTACCGCCACCAACGCCTGCTGCTGTTGCTTTTGCTGCAAATATTGCGTTAGTAACGTTGGTTAAATCTCCTCTTGCTAATGGTAAACCACCTACAACCTGACTATCGTACAGTCTAATTGTGTTATTGTCTTTATCATAGAATATTTCTCCACGAGCACCTGTTTTTCTATCCAGAAATTCTGCATCTCTTGGTACTACACGAAGGTTATTAATGATAGGTAAATTTGCCATATTTTGAGTTCATCCACTGTTGTTGTAAAGTATTTATCTGCTTTCAGACTATTCATGTCATTAATAAACTGGCCATAAATAGTAGTATGATTATAGAGAAAGATATTGCAACATGGACCGGCGTTATGAGACCCGAAGAATGTGCAGCCCTTATTGAATATTATGAAAAATTGAACGACTTGCATTTAACTGCTAGTCGTCAAACTTTAGGAGATAATTCAGCACATAATAAAGCAGATCATGCTGCGTTTCTTCTTGAACAACCTGCATTGAATATGTCAACAGACAATCCTACTATACATACTTTTATGAATAGATTTATTGATTGCTGGAAGCAATATACTGCACATTATAGTGTGTTAGGCGAGTGCGGTGATCACAGAGTTTACTTTATGAAACTTCAAAAAACCCTTCCAGGAGAAGGATATCATACTTGGCATTTTGAATCAGATACAAAAGAAAGGTCAGGTAGAATTGCAGCGTGGGGAATGTATCTTAATACAGTTGACGAAGGCGGAGAAACAGAATGGTTGTACCAAAAGAAGCGTATTGCTGCTACTGAAGGTACACTAGTTGTTTGGCCTGCAAGTTACACCCATACTCACAGAGGCAATCCGCCATTAAGTGGTGAAAAATATCTTTTAACAGGCTGGGTTGAGTTTTAATGAAAGTAATACCTACGTTTCCAACAGAACTATTTGAATTTCGTAACACAGAGCTTGACAACGATGCTTTGATTCCTTTGTGTGAGCAGTATGCAGATCATGTGAAGCAATCAGAAACAATTAGCTCAATGAGAAACTTGCATGATAAGAAAGAATTACAACCTTTGTTTTCATGGATTAATGATTGCATAAAGCAAGTTCACGTACAACAAAAATTTGACTGCGATGGTTTTAAAATTACAAGCAGTTGGTTTAATAGAGCATTGCCTAGAGAAGGTATGCGTTTACAATATCACAGACACTCTATGAGTTTTTTGAGTGGGGTGTATTATCTTACTGAAGGTGCTGCAACAGTATTTGAAGATCCTGTTAAGCACAGAACAGAAGCACAACTAGAGGTGCTTAGACATGATTATAGTCCGCACTGGTTTAGTGAAGCTGAAGCTGGAAAACTTGTTTTATTTCCTAGTTGGTTATTTCATAGTTCAACACCGCACTTCGGAGAAAAAGATAGATACATTATAAGTTTTAATACAATGCCATATGGGGATATAAATTTTAATCTAGCAACAGACTCGGTTGCAAGTTTAGAAGTACATACCAAGGAAAAGAAATGATTAATAAATTACTTGTGCTAGGTGGCGGCAATGCTGGACTAATGACTGCACTATATCATAAAAAGTCTATTGACAACTTAGACATTACACTTATTAAATCTGATAAAATTGGAACTATTGGTGTTGGCGAAGGTAGTACTGAACATTGGAGAAGATTCGCTGATGCAGTAGGTATTACAATGACTGATCTTGCAAAAGAATGTGGCGCAACTATTAAGATTGGTATTAAGTTTGAAGATTGGCACGGTGACAAAACCAGTTACTATCACAGTTTAGCAGAACCATATGTATTTATAGATGCATACACAGGTGATGCACATACATTGATGAGATTGATTTCAGAAGGTGTTGACTCTGAATCGTTGCATTGGGATTTACCTATGCAAGGATATGTAAGTCCGCCATTTGAAGATTACTATCAGTTCCATTTTGATAGTGAAAAATTAAATGCATTTTTAGAAAAGAGATGTATTGAAGCAGGTATTAACGTTATAACTACAGAAGTTGTAGATGTTAACATTGGTGACGGGGGCTTTGTAGACTCAGTAGTCGACATAGAAAGACGAACACACACCGCAGACTTTTTTATTGATAGTAGTGGATTCAAAAGAGTTATTGCAAGTAAACTAGGTGCTGAATGGGTAGACTGGTCATCATTTTTACCTATGAATAGTGCTATTGCTTTTCAAACACCACGCCAAGAAGAGATACCACCTTACACACTTTCTAAAGCATTAAGTGCTGGTTGGCATTGGCGTAGTCCTGTACAAGAACGTTTTGGTAACGGTTATGTGTTTAGTGATCAATTTATTTCTGAAGACGAAGCCATAGCAGAAATACAATCGTTATTTTCAGATACAATTAATATAGGTAGAAAAATTAATTTTGTTTCAGGTAAGGTTAATAAGTTTTGGATTAAGAACTGTGTTAGCATTGGACTTAGCAGTAACTTTGTAGAGCCTTTAGAAGCAAGTAGTATTTCAACAACTATACAACAATCAAGAGCATTAGTTGCTGCACTAGCATCTTGGGAACGTGGCGATCAAGCAACTATAAATGAATACAATAGGATATTTGATGACTGTTTAAGTAATGTGTTAGACTTTATTCAATTGCATTATTTTACACAAAGAGAAGATTCAAAGTTTTGGCGTTGGTGTAAAAATGAAATAGAAGTTACTCCTTTTAATAAACAAAACTTAGAAAATTTTAAAACACAATTTGTAAATCAAATATTATTACCCGAAGACGGTATGCATGGAAGTTTTAGAATTTACGATCATTTAAATTGGATACAAGTTATGCATGGATTGCGTATGTTTGATATTCCTAGCATTAAAAAATTGTACAACAAACGTTACAGTAAATATCGTGCTGAAGACACAGCACAACTATCTTCATTGCCGCAAACTCCTACTGAAGGATTTGTAAAATGTAGAGAAGCAATAAACATATTGAAAGGAACCACTTATAAGTTATGATAAAATCTCTAACAATATTAGGTGGCGGAACAAGTGGATTAGTTGCAGCACTAACACTTAGAAAATCCCACCCTCTATTAAAATTAAAACTTTTAAGATCAAGTAAGATTGGTATTATTGGTGTTGGTGAAGGTAGCACAGAACACTGGCAAAAATTTATGCACCATGTTGATATTGATGTTCCAACGATTGTTAGAGAAACAGGAGCAACATTTAAAATCGGTATTAAGTTTACTAATTGGCAAGGAGATGGGAAACATTATTTCCACAGTTTAACAGAACAGTTTTCGGCTCTAGATCCGCTTAATGAAGCACCTGTTCAATGGATGAGAATGATTGCTGAAAATTGGGATCCTGTTGATACTGTTTGGAAAAGAACTGCTAATAGTTTACATGCTGAGCCCTTTCATGATAGTTTTGCTCAGTACCATTTTGATACACATAAGTTAAATGACTTCTTTACACGTCTATGCATAGAAAGAGGTATTGAAGTATTAGATGTTGATATTGCAGATGTAATTTTAGATGAAACAGGCAATGTTAAAGAGCTAGTTGATGAAGCAGGTGTAAAACATGCCAGTGATTTCTTTATTGATTGTAGTGGCTTCAATAGAGTTATATCAAGTAAACTAGGTCAAAAATGGATAGACTGTGGACATCAACTTCCTATGAATAGTGCTATTGCATTTCCTACTGCTAGAACTGAAGACATACCATCTTATACAGAAGCAACCGCACTAAGCAGTGGTTGGTGTTGGAGAATTCCTACACAAGATAGATATGGAAATGGTTATGTGTTTAGTGATCAATTTATTAATGAAACACAAGCATATGATGAAGTATCGCAGCACTATGAAAAGCATTTAGGTATTAAAGATTTAGAAATAGGTAAACGTGTAAAATTTAATGCTGGTTACGTTAACGAGTTTTGGACAAAGAATTGTGTATCATTAGGGCTTAGTGCTATGTTTGTAGAACCTTTAGAAGCAACATCAATAGGTTCAACAATACAACAAGTTAATATACTTGTAGGTAGTTTATTGTGCTATAGAAAAAATGATGATACCGTTGCAAAAAGATTTAATGAAAGAATGAATTTAATTGCTACTAACATCATTGACTTTATTCAGATACATTATCTTACAAAACGTAATGACTCAGAGTTTTGGCGTTGGTGTGATGAAGGTATTGTTCTAACGCCATTCAACGAAGAAACACTACAGTCATTTAAAACTGCTTATCCTAATTCAGGACACTTTGTTGATCCGTCTCTTATGTTCAGTTATCTTAATTGGATACAAGTTATGCACGGCTTACATCTTTTTGATTATGATGCTTGTAAAAAGTTTTGGGAAGAAAATTTTGCAGAAAGACACAATGAAAGTTTAACAAATTTAATGAAAAAACAATTAGCAGATTGGCCAGATGAAAAAATTTACACACATCGAGAAGCATTAAACATATTAAAAGATCGTTACTTGGAGATGCACCATGAATTCTAATACGGTTATATTAGGCGGCGGCGTTGCAGGCTGGTTAACTGCACTACTAATAAAAAAGACAAGACCTAGTATGAATATTACTGTTGTTGAAGATCCTAATAAGCCACCTATTATTGCTGGTGAAAGCGGTACAACTACATTTGTTGATATGTTAAAGTATCTTGATATTGATTTTGATGACTTTGTTGCTAAAGCAAATGCTACACCAAAACTAGGTGGACGTTTTAAAGATTGGTCAGGAGTAGGTAGTGAATTCATTCATTGTTTGCAAACAGATTATGCACCTTGGTTAGATGGATGGTCAGACAATCCTAACGCTAGTGTCTTTAATATGAACTTAGGACAATTTACCGGTATAATAGCAGCTGAAAGGCAAAAGAATTTATATCAGGCTACACTGCTAGGTAATGGTGTTCCTTTAGCAGATGCATTCTATGCAAACTATTTTATTAAAGAAAATAAAGTTCCGTTTGGTGCTTCTAAATCAGAACTACCAATTATTGCTATGTGGCACAATGAGAGTAGAGCAACAGCAGCATACTTGAAAGAAGTGGCTCTTAAAAGAGATATTACATTGATTGAAGGCACATACGTAGATGCTAAACAAAATGATAAAGGTGATATAACAACTTTAATTTTAGATGATAACAGAGAAATTGAAGGAGAATGGTTTGTTGATTGTACTGGATTTGCACAGTTACTAATTAGAAAAAAATTAGGAGCAGAATACTCTAATTACTCAGATCATTTTACACACAACTCTGTTATTGCATGGTGGGACGAACCTAAGTATTCAGTAACAACAAATGCAACAGCAATGAAATATGGTTGGCGTTGGAATATTAATTTGCAACACAGATCTGGTAATGGTTACATTTATGACAACAATTATATTACAGCAGACCAAGCATTAGAGGAAGCAAGAAGTGTATGTGGTGAACATATAGAACCTGTTGCTTCATTTACATACACACCCGAAGTAGCAAAAGAAAGTTGGAAAAATAATGTTTTTGCAATTGGGTTAAGCAGTGGTTTCTTAGAACCATTAGAAGCAAACGGTATTGCAGTTATTTGCGAGTCACTGTATGCTATGCAAGATTTGTGGGATCCTACTAGAAGAGATCACACACTGTACAGGGATAGATTTAATCATAGAGTTAATACAGTTTATGAAGATATTAAAGACTTTATTGCATTGCATTTTAGAGGACGTAGAGATGACACAGACTTCTGGAAAAGTCATATACATGACCCAGAACGTATTCCAGAATCATTAGCAATGAAACTAAAAGACTGGGATCATTATTGGCAAGGATTTGTTGGTGTAGAGCCTGTTGTTAACGGTTATTCGCCAGCAGCATGGATGCAAGTAATACAGGGATTACATATATTTCCTAACACATACTTTAGCACTGAGTTTGAAGATAAACTTGAAACAGGTAGAAACGTGCTAAATACTAACGTAAAACGCTACAAAGAGCTTGTGGCTCCATTCTGGACAATCGATGAATGGATTAAGAATATTGATAAATAAAGATATAGGAGTTATACAAATATGGCAACTTACAAAATGATTATTAGAAAAGAGGTAGGTAAATCGCCTATTACTCAGGACACTTGTGAAGCACCAAGCAAAGAAGCAGCGGCAAGAATCTTTGAAGAGCGTCACGGTCCGGCAAAAATCGTTGCAGGCCCTACTAAAGTCAGCGACTAATTAACGCTTAAATCCAAGCATATCTTTAACATTCTGCACTTCGTCTTTTATCTCTTGACGAACAAATTCTGCTGGAAGTCCTAATGCTGGTTTCGTATCCCATTTTAAATGTGAATATGGTCCATCGGCTTCTACGTACTGTAGAAACGCTTGTACTATTTTGTTACCCTCATACGGGTTTCTCCAGTGTTCGTGCCTACGTCCACTGTATATAACAATATCGCCAACATCTAAATTGATCTCGTGTTCAACACCATCTTCATTTTTAATGTATATTGGCCAATTGTATTCTGGTTCTTTTGATATTGCAACTGATACTGATACTTCAGAGCTAGGTCTGTCAAAGTGTTTTTTAAGTTGCGAACCTTTATAATATATCCTAGCATAAGAGTACACTGGTACCAACTCATGACCCCATTCTTTTGCAACCAAAGGATTTAGTTTTACCATCAATGTTTCAAACATCAAGGGAGCGTATCTCGCAAAAGTGTTTTCTTCAAGGTCAGATAAGTCGGCACCAGCATACAATACTTTACAAACTTCTTCCATCAGTTCGTACTCTAATGCAAGAAATTCGCAGAGTTCTGTTGATACTGCGCCTCGTATAATTTTATAATCTTCTATCATAGTAGTGGCATTAACCCCATATTACCAAAAGGTCTTTCTTCATAATTTCTAATAAAAGAATTATTTGGTATTGAATGTACATCAAACCCTATTGTTGTTCTATAACCTTCATATGGTTCTAGTACTTTAACTTCGTGTTCAGCATGTCCTGGGCCTAAATATATTTGACCTGGCTTGTTATCAATAGTCCAATTATCAAATATAGTTTGTGTACTTTTAGGATCAATGCTAATATATCCGTGCCAATCAAATTCGTGTCCGTGTCGTGTTAAGCATTCATTTGGTCTATGATAGTTTAACCATGCTTGTATCCACAGTGGTCGATCATCACCTATATTACTTCTTACAAATGTTCCAAGCTCTTTATATATGTTATAAAAAATAGTGCTAGGTGCAGTTAGTGCAAACACATTGTACAAATTATATGACCATGTGCTGTCATTATTTTCAGAAAATATTTTCTTAAAAACGCTGTGTGCATTATCTAAATGATCAAATATCTGAGTCTTATTTTCAATTATATATTGACTTTGGTGTAAGTAGTATTCGCTCATCCTAGTTGAACCCTGTCTAAATTAATATTAATAACAGCTCTATAAGGTGAATCTTTACAAAAACTACTTGAATGATAATACTTGCCTGGAAATATAACTACTCTACCTTGCTTGGGCATAATGCGTTTTTTAATTGTAAATTTATTTTCTTGAATACGCATAATGTCATCTTTACCTGCGTCATACTCATCGTTTGTTTCGTTAAAGATAACTGTTTCGCCATCTGAATCATTAACATAATAAATTGCATTCCAATGCTCAAAGAAGCTGTCTATGTGCGGCATATGGTGTTCTAACGTGCTTGTTTTATTAGGTAGGGTCAAGTTAGCCCTCATGCGTATTAACCTGTTATACGGCGTCTTAGACGCACTAGTAATGCTTAAAACAAGAGGATATACAAAGTTAAAGTGTTGACTTACTGCTTGTTGCTTTTCGTAAAAGAAGTGATTAAATCCTGCATGATTACTTTCACCTTGTAGTTCTGCATCTGGTGATACCATTGTTTGATTAAACACCCAGCCAAATTCCCAACCAGTTAAAAGTGTTCTAATGTGGTCTGAGTAATCTTTAGGTATTACATTATCGATTACTATAATATCATCTGTCATTGTGTTGGATACCTTTGTACTGCTATTCCGTAAAACGTTAACATAAGTGTGTTAGGTTTGTATTTTAAAATTTTATAGGCTTCTTTAGGATCCCATAATACACATCTGTTATAAACATTTTCTACATTTATTGTTGCTGTATGAGCTTTATCGTAAAAACAAATACCTGTATCTAGTTCAGTATCTTCTGTTAAAAATACTGTACCAGCAATATTTGCCTGTGTGCTGATTTGTTTAATTTGATCAATACACTTGTCGTTCATTTTTTGATATTCACAATGTAAGAAAGTGAACATGTCTTTACCTAATACATGCTTAATAAGTTTACCTAGTAATCTTTCAAACATATCAATATCAATTTCGTCTAATGTTTTTGATCTTAATCCTGGAAAAATAGAATTATCTTGTTCTATAAACTCTTGTTTGTTTGCGTGATGCTCTATTAGCCAAGGCTGTTCAAAGAAGTTATCAATAATTTTTACTGGCTGTGTAATAGTTCTAATCATATTGCCCTCGCAAAAAATACTTGTGTAATTCTAGAATCGTTAACTGTTGAACCATAAAAGTATTCAGGACTATGCCATAGTCTAGTATCAAAAATAATAGCTCTATTGTATACGCTTTCCATTGTTATTGTCTTTTTAAACTCTGCAACTTGTGCTTCACGTAATTGATTAAATTCTTCTTTTTCTTTTGCTGGAACGTCTAGTACATCTTGCATAAATGCTTCTGCATATTTGCCGCCGTCAAAGTCCATATCTTCATATATAACTGTACCAGTTTTTTTAGGTGCTTCCTTGTTTAAGTATACTACACCTGCAACATTTAATTTCGGATCATCGTCATGTACCCATCCTCTTGTATAAGATTCTGGAGTCATATGAAAAGCTGTTTGTAATTCGTCAAATCCTTCATAGCCATAATCTTTAAGATATACAAGTAACTTTTTTCCAAATAAATCTAAACTTTTTTGATCAAACTCATGAAATAGTTTTGTTCTTACTCCAGGCCAACTTCCTCTATCACCTTTAAAATATTCTAAACTTAATGCATAATCTCGCACTTGATCAGGTTCTTCATAAAAATTATCAACTACCATAGTAGGCAGATACGGATACGTAAATCTATCCTTTAGATTTTGAGCAACGATACGTGAACTAGATTGTTTGTCACGCTCTAGTAATTCATTTATATACTGCTCTTTATCCATCTATTTGTCTCGCTGTAAAGTTCATAGTCATTACAATCCTTTTTGTAAACATCTTAGGACATGTACTTGCATGATAATGTTTTCCGTTGAATACTAATACTTTACCTTGTTGTGGCATACTTTTATGCATAGGCTTATACTTTTCTGCTTCTTCTGTTTCATGAAACACAACAGTTTCTCCGTCACACTCATTAATATAATAACATGCAGTATAGTGATCTTGTTCAAAATCTACGTGTGGTGTGTTGTATTGGTACCTTACATGCGGCATCATATATTTTGTGTTAAGTAAAAAACCTAAACGCATACGCAACAGTTGATCTAATTCAAGTCCTGCTTTTGCACAAGTATTTTGTAATAACGGAGTAAAAAATTCAAGTCCTGGATTTTCTTTATTGTTAGGATGATATACTAAATTTGCAAAACTAGGTGTAGATCTATTAAGTGTATCAGTCTTTTCAAATGTTGTATCTTCCATAAAATGCCAATCAAAAGTTATGTCAGTTACTACATCAAGTATTTGTTTTTGATAATCTTTTTCGATTACATTTTCAATTTCAATTGGTTTAAACATTGTTGATCCTATAATAGTTTCTATCTACTGCATTTTCTATTGGCTCTGTTGGTAGTTTTTGCCAGCAAGGAATGCTTAAAGATATACGTTTTCCTTTAGGGTATGCACAATGATATTGTCTTGACGGAATATATAACGCATCACCCGGTTCTAATTCTACATCAATTTCTACTTCCATGTCGCTATCACTTAACTTACCGTTCATTAATCCTGTTCTGTGCATGTAGGAAATTCTATTTTTATAAACTTTCCATCTAGTTTTTCCTTCTGCTTGAATAATAAAGTTACAAGGATAATCGTCATGTATAGTAAAAGATTTAGAATCTTTTAACCCACAATACACATGTATTGCAGCATGTACACTAAACATATTTTCAAATACGCTTAGAAAATCCATAGTTTTTTGATTATGAAATCCGTAGTCTAAACAAATTAATCCGTAGCCTGCGTTTACTTTATCAAATATAAAACCTTTATCTTGTACAGCTCTGTCATAGATCCAGTTTTTTCTACTTGCAGGGATTTCAATTTTACTACTATTTGGATTTATAAGTTCAAAATTATAACGTTCTGTTTTATTTGTATGTTGCTCGATATCTTTCCAGGACACTAATTCACTAGGATCTTCAAGCAACTTTTTAAATAGTTGTGGCTTATCATCAAACGCTAAGTTTGTTTCGTTAAGTATTCTTTGACTGAAGTCGTTCATCATCTGTCCTCACTAACTTAACATTAAAAGATATACTAACTCTATCTTCCTCTGTTGTATTTCTTTCCACACCATGTGGTAACCAACCTGGAAACAATATTAGTTTACTTGATACTGGTTCATACGCAATTGCTGCTGCACTAATAGGTGTATAGTTTTGCATTGGTGCTGCTGAAGCAATAATAAAGTCTTGCATATGGTTTTTATAAACATTTAAATTACCTTGTCCAGGCTTTGCACTTGCATAGTATACTCCAGATATAAAACTATTGTCGTGTATATGCACTGAATTAGTATTACCTTGTTTATTAATATTAAACCAAAAGTTTTCCATAATAGGATAACAGTATTCTTCGTAGTATCCGTAATCTCTAATACACTGATGTGCTTGTTTCATTATTGCATCATGTAACGGTTTCATTGCATCGTATGCATCAGGCCTAAAATCTTTTGATTGCCAGCCTCCTTGATTACTTAATACTCTTCCATTGTCATCTTCTTTGTGTAATTGATAACAAAGTTTTAGCATATCTGTATTGTCTAGTTCTGTTTGCTCCCACCAAACTGGGGTAGGAAAGAACATATCCAAATTCATCATATCCTTAACTCCAAGTCGCCCATTCTAACTTCAGGTGGAAAATCATCTGAAAATGCAAATGTATGACTCCATCTAAAATCTACATCAGAAGAAATAACTGCTGCATGACTAATGTCTGCTCTATACATTGTCATTTTACCTTCTACTGATGGTGCTGATCCCATATACTTAAATCCCCATTCTGCTAGTTCATCATCTGTCATGTTAAACCAAGCATCTGCTCTTTGTGGATTATCTGCAATTTGTGACCAACGCTCATACATAGGATGATCTTTGTTAGTTTGAAAATCGTATAAACTGTCTTTTACAGTCCCTTGATACTTGTAAAGTTTTGTACAAGAGTCTGCTAAATTGTGTCCTGTAAACCATAAATTACCTACTAGTCCTTTAGGATAATCTACATGCGGTATGCGCCAACAACTAATAGGTTTAGCTCTTTCTTTATAATACACATTACCCCATTCGTGTATTTGCGGATCAAACATATTATTTTCAACATGCTTCAAGTAAAAATCACGTATTAAAAAACAAATGTTTTTGTATGTCCAGTCTGGTAAATGTATTGTATCAAACGGGTTAGGATCTAAATTACCTTCTGCATTATTATCCTTTACAATAGGAAAAGACTTTACTAAACCCTTAAACAATTCAAACCCATTATCATAAAAAGGATTATCAGCAATCCAATAACCTATACCTTCACCTAAGTCAAAGTACTCGGCTTTAAAGTCCTCTAAGGACTTTACCTTTATAACACTATCAATAGTGTTTGCATCTGGATAACAAATTTTAAAGTCCATTACTTAATATTAATAGTCATTACAATTCTTTCTTGGTCAGTTGTGTTTTCTGTAACAAAGTGCTTTAACCAACTAGGAAAAATAATAACATCTCCTGTTTTACATTGCACTTCTTGCAATGTTTGTGTTTCGTTTACTATAGGGAAGTTTGAGAAGTGATATTCTAAAGGGTTTCTAAAAACAATATTACCACTATTAGGTGGGCATTTGATATAGCAACTTGCTACAAACGTACTATAGTTATGACAATGCTCCTCAGTATATCCTGTCTTGTAATGTCTATTAAACCAAGAACCGATAACCGATGACTGTCTTTCGTAAAAATTTAATTCTTCTTTTATTCCTGTTAACTTAATGCCTAGCCATTCTTGAAATTCAGCAAGTTCTTCCCAAGTATGGGGTTGCTGTCTTTCAGGTAAAGTTACAGTAGATAGTGCGGCGCCTTTTTCTAAACTAGAGTTTTTTTCAACAGAAGCAAAAACTTCTTCTATTGATTGCTCTAGTTTATCATATGGAAAGTTATATGTGTATTTCCATATTGTAGGCGGAAAGAGGTGTATGCCTCCTTCATTAGTCGGATTTACCATGTTCTTCCTCATAGGTTTCAATAGCTAAATCTAAACCCATAAGTGTGCCTTCCATCTTTAGAACATCAGTTGAAAGTTCTTGTCTCTTTGCAAAGTCAATAGAAGTAATACCATACGGATTTAATTTTAAATCAGCAAATTCTTCTTCTAATTTAGCAAGTTCTTCGTTGCTTTTAGTCATGTCAGCTTGAAGTTGAGCTTTTACAGCTTCCAACTTAGTGACAACATTTCTATTTTTTTCTGTCATTGTACTCATCCTTTGTGTTTATACTTAGTTAACACTGCCTTTGCCCTTTTTAATCTTGATGCTAAAGTGTCTTTATCTAGCAACGAGCAGTTTGCAGCATAATTATACGCTTTTTCTCTCTGTATGTCAACCTCAGTTGGTTGTGATGCAACTGAATAATCGTACGCACTATAATTCAGTTCACTTCTTTTAATAGGAATGTACTGAGCTAATGGTGTTCCTGCTCTAATTAATGTTTCTCCTTCTAAAACATTCCAGAACAGTTGTAAGTTTATTACGTGTGATTGCATTGGGTCTAGTATACCATGTGCTGCTGTAAACCTAGGCTCATTAGCATATGTAAGTGGTAATTGTAACAATACAATATCGTCTGAAGCTTCAACTCTCCAAGGAGTTTCTACTTTTACTGTTGTCCTTAATGTGTTTTCAACATCATCAAGCACAGGTACAGTTTGACTTTCAGTATGCATCATAATATATGATTCAGTACCTGGCATTTCTTTGTCAAACTTAATCGGCTCGCGCCATTCAAAACTAACACCGTCACCATTTGTTCTAATAATAAAGTCTGCTGGTGCTGGTACTATCCATCCTGTCATAGCAACTTTTCGTATTCCAGGACACTTAGCAACGTTAGCTTCTAGTCTTTCAACTTGCGGAGGGGGTTGATTTTTTGTAAAGTTTCTTGGTAATTTAGATGCTTGAAAAATAGGATGAACATCTACAACTCCAGGATACAGACTATAGAACCGCAAGTGTGGCTTTTGCTTATTAAAAAACTTTTTAATCAAGCTCGTAATCATCTTTCCCGCCATAGATGTTTTCTTTTAAGTACTCATAATGACTAGGTAGATTCTCTAGATGATCTAATACAAAATTTTTATACTGTTGATACATGCGATCAACTGCACCTATTTCCTCTTGTATATCTACTTCGAATCTACGACTAGATCCTCGTAAAACTAACTCGGGTGTAGCAGTCGCTCTAATGCCCATTCCCGCTGTAATAAAACAATTTCCTGTATATGTTTCATCGTACGCATGACCGCCTACAATGTTACCAATCATAGCAACATACTGTGAATGTTTTTGCATTTCATCTGAATGCATAAGCGGATCATATTCATTTATTTCAGTACACCATCTCCAGTATGGAGTGTCTTCTCTCATAGAGAATGCATAGTGTTGTGATACAAAGTCTCTAAACTTTTTAACATCATATTCACAAGAAAAGTTAAAGCCTTCTCGTTCAGTTCTAGTTACATGGCCGTCTCTTGTGTTTAATATATCAACTAGTTTAATAATATTTTCGTGTGTAGTTAACAGTCCTGTTGATTCTAATGGCTCAACAAATCCGTAACTAAGTCCTACACCTACTACATTACCTTTCCATGCTCTATGTCTATAACCATGTTTAATTTTAACTTCAAACATTTCTGCTGCTTCAGCAATTTCTGGTGTATGTGCTTCTGCAAGATGTTTTCTAAACTCTACTTGAGCTTTTTCGGGTGTTGTAAATCTTGTTGAGTAAACATACCCTGTACCAATTCTATTCCATAAAGGAATGTTCCATACCCAACCATTACCAAGTGCATGGCAATCAGTTACGTTGTGCATTTGTTTTTCTCTATCAGTATAAGGTAATCTACATGCCCATGCTCTATCATTTGCTAAGTGTTTTTCAAAGTTCATAAAGTGTGAACCCATCCAACCTTCTAGCATAATAGATGCAAAACCTGTACAATCAATATACAAGTCACTGTTTAACTTAGTTCCGTCTGCACATAATACTTGTGTAACGTAACTGTTTGTATTGTCTTTCATATGGGAATGTACTTCGCCATAAATATGTTTTACACCGTTAGGAATAGCAATTTTATCTTTTAAGTATTGACCAAATGCTGCTGCATCTAAATGATATGCAGTATCCCAATCAAAATTAAAGTTTCTTAAAACGCCATCTTCGTTTTTAGTTTGCTTGTTTTGTTCAGCAAGTAATGTATTACCTGTACAAAAGAATCTTGCAAATTCTTCTGGAGTATATTGTTCAGGTTTTAGTGCTGCTAACTGTCTCCAGTTTTCCATGCCACCTGGCTTATCAGTATAATCGAATCCGTCACTAAACGGATATTGAAATACTTCGCCTTTATTTTCTCTAAAGTTTGTAAATTGAATTGAGTTTTTATATGTTGCGTTACATGCTGGCATCCAATCTTCATCTTTAAGATCAAGCATTTGAAGATATCTATTAATATGTCCTAATGTACTTTCACCTACGCCAACTGTGCCAATTGTTTTAGATTCAATTAATGTAATATCTAAGTGTGGGCAACATTTAGAAAGTGCTGCTGCTGTCATCCAACCGGAAGAGCCGCCGCCAACAATGGTTACTGTTTTAATTTTCATATCTTTTCCTTTGGTGTATTTTATAATATACTACTATTATTTATCCTATGGTAGAGAGGGCAGAAATAAAAAAAGGCTCCGAAGAGCCTTTTAATATTTGGAGTATACTTACGTTTTTACTGGTTAATGCCTGGAACTGGATCGTTTGATTTATCAGTCCAGCCGCTGTATCTTTTCCAAGCTGGTAAGTCCGAAGTGCTTGAATTACATGGCTTATCTTCGCTTGGTTCTGTAGTATTTCTTCTAACCATTGCTTCTTCTTCAGTGATTAGTTCTGGTGCTGCTGGTGCTGGAATCATTGATTTTACTGTAGAAATGTGTGATGCCCACGGTCCTGAAGCAGAAATACTTCCTGCTTCTTGAATTTCGTGGAAAATCATATCTAACTGTTCACCAACTTCACCATAAGCAACTCTACGTGCTTCTGAATCTTGTGTGTATGGGCCATCTCTTTCTACCCAAATCATTTGCTGTTGTTGTGGGGACCATTCTAATGTCCAATCTAAAGTGATCTCATCTGGAGCATCTACCCACTGGATTGATGCGTCAGGACCATTGTAGATTTCAAATTCTTCGCCGGGCTCTCTAACGTCTTGAACCCAACCTTGATATCCTATAAGTGCTTTTTTCATGGTTTAATATACTCCTATTGTCTTTTATTTATTACTTATATTCCTCAACGACTACAATACCTGGTCTTCCATCTGAACCTCTATGTCCATGGAAATACCCGCCTGTACCACCTGTACCCGGCGCACTGTGTCCTTGATGATTGTGTGCAAAGTGTCCACCCTGTGGATGCCCTGACGGTGCTGCACCACCGAAATATGTTGATCCACCTGGACCAAACGAGTGGTGATGACAACCACCTCCACCTTGGTGAATATTTAAGTTTCCGCCATTACCGTTTCCACTTACACCACCTGAGTGTTGGTTTTGTCTGTTAGCCCCATGTCCGCCGCCTGCTGACATATAAGGCCCAAAACTAGTTGTGTTACCATTACCACCAGCACCAGAGTAATAAGTACCTCCGCCACCACCGCCAATTGTAATACCAACTGAGCTGATTCCTGTTACATCCATTATTCTTTCTGAGTATCCACCAGCGCCGCCTGACTCTCCGTGACCACTTGCGCCACCGCCTCCGCCAACTAGTTTAACTCTAATGTATCTTACGCCACTTGGTCTGTTCCAAGTACCGTTACCTGTAAAAACTTGAATACCTGAGAAACCTTCGTTTCTATATTCTAATGCGTTACCTGAAGAGTTTGCAGAAAGAATAGTATTATTTCCTCCAACACCTGTAAGTCCTGTACCACCTCTACTTACTGGAACTGTACCTGTAACTACATTTGAACCTAAGTTAACTGCACCGTCTGCTAATTTGTTTGAATCAACAGCACCTGATGCAATGTCGTCTGCTCCAACTGCTCCTGCTGCTATCTTTGATCCTGTTAGAGTTGCATCAATAAATGCATCACCTGTGTACTGCTTTAGTGTTTGATAGTTAAATGCCATTTTAATAGAACTCCGTTACAATTATGATTCCCGGTCTACCGTCAGCACCTCTGTGTCCACTAAAGTATCCTGATGTTCCACCTGTTCCTGGCGCACTGTGTCCTTGGTGGTTATGTGCAAAGTGTCCACCTTGTGGGTGTCCTGATGGACCTGGTCCACCAAAGAAACTAGCACCACCCATTCCTGCTGAACGCTGTTCGTGACTTCCGCCTGCACCACAATAGATGTTTAGGTTACCACCTGATCCAACACCAGGTAATCCGCCATTATGTTGATTATGTCTATTAGCACCGTGTCCGCCACCAGCTGATAAGTATGGACCAAAACTTGAACTATTACCATTACCGCCTGCGTTAGAGTAGTATGTACCGCCACCTCCGCCGCCAACATTACAGCTCACTGAGCTAATACTTGTTACGTCAATTACTCTTTCTGAATATCCACCTGCTGCTCCTGATTCACCATGTCCTGAACCACCGCCGCCTCCGGCTTGTACTTGTACTAAAATATATCGTACGCCACTTGGTTTGGTCCAAGTACCTGTACTTGTATAAACACTCATACCTCTAATACCTGTTGGTGTAAAGGTTAAGTTGTTATTACTTGAATTCATTGTTAGTGCTTGGTATGCTCCACCAACACTAGTTTGTCCTGTACCACCTTTATTAAATGCCGCTGTACCAGAAACTACACTACCGCCTAAGTTAACAGCACCAGCTGCCATCTTATCACTAGTAATAGCACCGTTCGCTAATTTTGCATTTGTAACTGAATTTGTGCCTAAATCTGCACCAGTAACTGTAGCACCATCTAAGGAGGTATTTGTTAAATTTTTCAGTGTTTGATAATTAAATGCCATTCTCTCTCATACTCCTTAATAGTAGTTAGTCACAATAATCATGCCAGGTCTACCATCTGAACCCCTATGTCCATGGAAGTGAGCTCCTGCTCCGCCTGAACCTTGTGTACAATGATTTTGATGATTGTGTGCAAAGTGTCCACCTTGTGGGTGATTACCTGGAGCACCTCCACCAAAGTATGTGTTTGCTGTACTCTGAGCACTGTAAGCGTGGTGACTAAATCCGCCACCTGTATGGATATTCAAGTTACCACCTGATCCATTTCCGCTAACTCCACCACTGTGTTGGTTTTGTCTGTTTGCTCCGTGTCCACCACTTGCACTTACATATGGACCAAAACTAGAACCATTACCATTACCAGCAGCACCGGCGTAGTATGTACCACCACCTCCGCCACCAATGCTAACTGAAACTGAACTAATTCCTGTTACATCAATAAATTTTTCTGCATATCCGCCAGCAGCACCACCTTCTCCGTGGCCGCTTCCGCCACCACCAGCACCTTGTACTTGTACTCTAATGTATCGTACACCACTTGGTCTACTCCATGTGCTATTACCTGTATAAACATTCATACTTGCAATACCATGTTGATCAGTAGTTAGTGCTGAGCCTGTGCTTCTTACAGCTCTATATGCTCCGCTACCACTGTTAATACCTAGACCACCTTGTGCAATTGATAATGCACCTGTTGCTTTAGCACTTCCAAGATCAACAGCACCTGTTGCCATTTCGTCAGACCCAACGGCTCCGGTAGCAATGTTTGTTCCTGTTACAGTTGTATTCGCTAAGTCTGCCTGAGCTAGACTACCGTCCACAATTGCAGCCCCTGTAACTTTTTTCAAACTTTGATAATCAAATGCCATTTTCTTCTATGCTCCTGTTAAATTGATGCTACTAACCAACCACTTGCTTCGTCAGTATACTCTAGTGTAAATGATGCACCATTGGTACTTACAGTCATATTGTCGCTTGTACGCATAATTTTTTTACCGTTAGCTGCAACTGTTAAATTGTTACTAGCGAACGTTCCTGAATAATCCTGAAATTTAATTGTATCACCTTCTACTGGAGAACCCGGTAATGTTACCGTAATTGGTCCGCCTGCACTGTTAACAATATAGAATGCATTTGACATAGCCGCTGTCGCACCAGTAATTACTACTCTTGGTAATTCTCCTACTACATGCCATTGTGAAGCGTTCCCATTATAAATTTCTAAAATATTTTTAGAAGTATTATAATATAAAGCACCAGAGTTAGCACTAGGAGGGCGTTGAGCAGTAGTGCCAGATGCAATAACTGGCTGATCGTTAAGTCCTTGTCCTACTATTCTTCCCATGTTTATCTCTCCTTATGCTGTTGAAGTTTCAATACCTAAGCACACAGCTGATACGTTAATTGCGTTTGATCTTACAACAACGACCTTAGATGCGTCAAGCACTATACCTGTTCTTTCTAATACACCGTTTGCAGAAATTTGAGAATCATATTCAATATAATCTGCGTCATTTGGTGTTCCAGATGAACTAACTGCTATTCTTACTGTTGCAGCACTTGAAGACCTATTACAGATATTTACCGTTACTACGCTAAAGTGATCTGCAGGTACTGTGTATAGGGTAGTATCAGTAGCCGCTGCAAGGTCTGCTGTCCCTAAAATTCCTGTTGCCATTTTCTTTTTCTCCGTTTATATATTTCTAGTTTAAGAAGTACGACCAAGCAATTGGTAGTCCTCTAACTCCACCTTTGAAATTCATGTTAGCATTAACTTGAATTGCTGCTAGTGTAGTAGTAGTTATTTGTGTTCCAGCAATATAAATTGCACCTGCTGTAACACTATTTACGTTAAGTGATGCACCACCGCCACCAATTTGTGAACTGATGTAAGCCTTAATAGCTCTTTGTGTTGGTACAACACTATCACTATCTGCTGTGAAGAATGGGTCTGTACTAAATTCTTCAATTGAAGCAGATCCTCCACCTAGCGTAACTTCACCAAGTGTAAGTTCTTGTAGTCCTGCAATGTTAAATGCATCAGCATTCAATGTTGCAACACCAGTTGACTGTTCAACACTAAACAATCCACCAACTCTAAAGTTACCATCTTGGTCAGTTGCTGTGTAGAATACTCTACCACCAGCACGTTCCCTAGTTTCGTTAGCTTGTATTGGATCTTGTGTTGGAAGTCCTGGATAGTTGGTTTCAGTAAAGTTACCTGTACCAATATCTAGGAAGTCGTGTCCTGTTAAACGTACCTGCGAGTACTTAATTCTAGTTGTTACACTAGTACCGTGTGCAGGAACATTAATAACTTTCATGTCCGGTGATATTTGTAAGAAACATGTGTACGCACCTGGGTTTGTACCAAGTTGTGTTACAATGTTAACAAGTTTAAATGTTTCATTTGGTAAATGTCCAAACACAACATTTGATCCTGTTACCGGAATATCTGTAAGTTGTCTAACAGCAATGAACGTACCGCTTTGGAAGAAGTCAGCAAATCCATCACCACCTGTTAAGTCAGCGGAAGCTGAAACATATCCAGTTCCTCTGCTAATAAATGTTGGGTTAGCTAACACACCATTACCAATTCTAACTACAAATGGTACAGCGTAAATTTCACTTGGGTCAGTAATTGTTAGTGTTGGAACACTATCGTATCCTGATCCAGGCTCTAATATTCTAATTGAAAAGATCTTGTTCTGTGCAACAAATGTTCTTGCTCTAGCAGTAACACCTAGTCTTGATCTTGAAGCAATTGCTCCTGATACAACTGGTATTGTTACCCAGTAACCTTTTCTACCTGATACACCAAATCCACATGCTTGGTAACCTTCACCTACTTGGTCTCCAGTTATACCTTCTAGTGATTTCCATGTCCAGTTAAATCCGTCTTGCGATGTAGCAACATCGTTAAAGCCGTCTAGTCCATCAATATATGCTGTAGCAACAAACTGCCCTTGTCCGTATTCAACTCTTTGCAATCCTGAAACTGCTGTTGAGTCTGGAGCACCCATTGGCATCGCTACCCATGTTGCGCCATCTAATGACATAGCACCTGTGTTTGTATCACTTGCTACTGCAACAAAGTGTCCGTTACCCCATGAAACATCTGTCCACGCACTAGTTGCTGGAAGTGTTGATGCTGTCCAAGTTACAGCGTCTGTTGAATATTCAACAGTATTTGAACTTGGTGTAATTGCTACAAACAATCCTTTACCATATACAACTCTTGTGTGTCCACTATTGTTAAGTGTTCCTGTAAGATCCCACGCAATACCATCTAGTGAAATAGCAACTGTAGTTGATCCTGCTTGTACTGCAACAAACTTGCCTTCGCCATATGTAACATCAGTCCATGTTCCACTTGATGGCATAGTAGCAGTTGCCCATGTAACACCATCATCGGAGTACGCTGCTGTTGCACTACCTGTTGCTACTGCAACAAATCTACTTTGTTTTGCTACAGTTGAGCCATCGTCGATCATTGCATGTGCAATTGATGTCCAGTTAGCATTTGGCATAACGTTTGCTGTCCAAGTTTTACCATCAGTACTGTAAGCACCTGCTGCTGCACTTGATTTAACAGCTACCCATACACCTTCTTGAGCGTTTCCTGTTGATTCAATTTCTAAAATTACACCGTTAGCATTTACTGCCACAACTGTTACTGTAATATCGTTTGTGGATGCTGCGCCGCCTACATTGTTACCAGCAATAGTAAATGTATCGTAACGTGTATATTTTGTTCCGCCACTTACAATTGTTGTAATGTATTTTCCGCCGTTTTTAATAACTTGGAAACTAGCACCTGAACCGCCACTGTTATTATATGTTGCACTTGGTAAGTAAACTCCTGAGCGTCCGCCAAACAATACATCTTGCCATGCACCACTTGTAGGAAGTGTTACACCTTCTGAACTATCAGTTGGAGCACTAAATGCCGCTCTTGGTTCAACTGTGTATGTTGATGAAGCATCTGGAGCAACAATTGTTGTACCAGCTACAATGTGATCCCAACCTGCTGCACCTGTTGACTCTTTAGTAACTCCTGCAATCTTAGTACCACTGTTATATGAAGCAATAATACCGTACTGTCCAACACCAGCACCACCTGTAACATTAACTCTCATACCAATGTATGCTGAACTAATCTCTGCGTCTGTTGCAGCAAGTGTAATGCTTGTTGAAGAACCTGCCTGTGCAGTGTTTGAGTTAGTAATGTAACCAAATCCACCGAAGTTACCATCTGCTTCTGGAGCATTAGTACTATCGTCTACGTTATCTTGTAGGAAAATTTGGTGTACACCGCCATCTCTAAATTCATCTGGCTCTGCTGTTGCACCTGTACCAGCACCTGAAATTAACCAACTTGCATTAGTGTATTCGTTACCAGCATTATCAAATTCAAATGCGTAAACTTGTTGTGCGTTATCAGTTTGTACACTTCCAACTGTTGCTTCAAATTGGAATTTGTTATCAACAATCGCAGTGTTTGGTGTTTCTGTGCCGTCAAATCCTTCTGCTACTGAACCAAAGTCACCGTATGAGTTGTTACCGTTTGTACCTCTAATTCTACCACCGTTTTCTGACAAGTAACCTATGTGTGAGTAATATGTAAACACTGATACAAGCTCTGCTCTACCATTGTTTGTTACCCAAGCACCAATACCGTCTGATATAACCTGTGTAAAGTCGTTACTAACAATCGAATCGTTACCGCCGTTGTGTAGTGCGCCATCAATCTTCTGACCAATTGCACCAGCACCGAGTGTTGTTACGTTTTGTACATATGGTGAACGTTCAATAATCCATGTTGAGAAATCATCTGGTCCATATCCTGGATCAAGTGATACATAAGCACCACCTGAAACTCTTGAAGTTCCTAATGCATTTGGAGCAAGTAAGTCACCTGCCATGTTTGCAAGAGTTTGGTTTCTAACACCTGTACCATTTCTTACGTAGTAGAAGTCTTCGCCATCTCTTACACCATGTACTGCGTTACCGTAGTATCTTGCAGCCTGTAATGATTTGTAGTTACCGTGATATTGTATATCATACTTGAGTGCGTCAAGTATTCTATTCATATCTCTTTCACATTTCTCACTGCTGTAATCAAGCATAACAGTCATTGATCCTGTGTCATCATCAATTGACATTGGTGTCGAATTGTTTCTAGTTTTTGCAACTGTAAATTTAGTGCCTGAAATAATTTTGTTTACATAGTAAGTTACACCTGTTTCAAAACCATTTCCGCCTGCTGTTGCTGGAGCACTTAATATTGTTCCGCTAACTTTAATTGCAGTACCAATTCTTAACCAACTAGTATCACTAATTGTTACAGCGTCATCTGATGCTGCTGTTGCAGTTGCAGTATCTTTGTATGTGTCTTGTACCCATGCAGTAGATTCAGCAACAATAAAGTTTCTGTTTCTTTCAATCTGTAACATAGCATGATGTGCATTTCTTACTTCAGTAATACAAGGTGATCCTTCATTTGAACCACTGTACACAACATCGTCTAAGTGTTTCATTAATGTGTTGATACGTGCAATTGCTGTAGCGTCTCCGCCTACATTTGCAATAGCTTGTGTTCTTACATATTCAAAAGCAGTTCTTGTAGTTGCTTTCTGATCTAAGTCATAAACATCTTTTGCTGTTGATCTCAAGTATGAAAGTGCAGCTCTCATTGTTTGCTCGTTACTGTTTGTAGCAACGTCAAACATAACTGCTTCCATAATTAATCTTGTATCACGTAAACATTTGCTTTGGTTGTATAATACTTTCTTAGTAGTACCGTCTGTCTTAGTAGCACCTGGATATACAACATCTGCTCCGCTTGGAGAGTTACAACTAAACACAATATTTGCTAGTGTGTAAGTATCTTCAATTGCTAATCCGTGTACTGAATCAACAGTAATATCCATTACACCTGTGCTGTTATTATATGTAACTGCTGTAATGTTTAATACTGTTCCGTCACTTTTAGTAACAATACCGCCACTTACATATGTGTGTGCATATACACTTGTTCCAACATAACTTTCAATTCTAGTTGTGCTAGGAACAGCCTGTACTGTAAAGTCAGTATGGTAATTAGTTGGATTTAAGTGGTTGATAACTCCCGTTACAACGGTCTCTTGCGCTGCGTCTAAGGTCTCTACAGCGGTGATCAATGCAGTTGTACTAGTTACACCGTTCGTTAGTGTAGGATAGTTTATAGCGTTTGCTACAACTGTTAAACTTGATCCGTCTGTAACTGTTTGTGTACTACCACCAAATGTTGCAGACAATGTAAATGTGTTTGCATTTGGAGCAGTTTTAACCCAATACTTACGTGTTCTGTGTAATGCTCCGCTACCTGTACCGTGCGTAGCTCTCATTACAATTGCGTCACCAACTTCTAATCCGTGATTTGTAGCAGTAAGTGTATTACTTGATGCTGCTGTAATTGTAATGTTTGGTTGATCGTCAACATCAGCAATTACTGCTGTAATAATATCAATCGAAGTACCAATAAATGTTGAAGCACCTGCGCTACCTGCTGTTCCTCTTATTTGTGGAACAACACTTTGTAATGCTGTAATAGTAGTATTAGTTGCAGCATCTTGCATTATTGCTTTTAATTTATTGTACGCTGCAATAGTTGCTGCTGTTTCTGTGCTGTCAATTTGTAATGCACCTGCTGCACCATCATAGTATGCCATAGCAGCAATTCTTGATTGGCTCTTACCACCGTATGTTAAGTCATAACAAATAGAGTCAACAATGTAACCTACATCTTGACGACATTTCATTTTGCTGTATTTTACATTCGGGTAGTTAGCAGCAATAAATGCAATTAATTCTTCTTTAAAGAACTGTTTGTTTTCTCTAAGTCTAGCTCTTGCATCACCGTATCCGCTTAAGAATGAGCTGTTATATCCTGTAGGATCAGCACTGTTTCTTAATTCAAATTCACCAACTCTAAAGTCGATGTTTTGTTGCATTGTTCTAATCAAACGCTCAACATGTGTTTCTTCTACTGTGTCAGCAAAAGGAACAGCAATATCTTGTGAGTAAGCATTGCCTGTTGTTTTAGTAACACTTGAACCTTTGATAATATTACCAATGATTGGCTCTAAGTGTCCTAATGCGCTAATTGTATATCTTGCATCAGTTTTATCTGTAATTGGTCCTGAAGGTCCAACGTTTGTAGATCTAACTTCATCACCAAGCACAACAGTATTTTCTGGAACAATAATTGGTCCAATTTCTCTGTACTGTCCTGTCTTGATTTTAATACTGTTCTGTGGAACATATCTTGCAGGAATATTATCTGCATTACCTGCTGCAATTGCATCAGTAATAATTTTTAAGTTTGCTGCAAGTACAGTATTTGAACTTGCTTCTGCAATCAATGTTGATGCTTTAAATTGTGCAACAACAGCAGTTGAATTATCACCGTTTGTTGTTTGATAGTTTACTGTTGGATCAGTTTGTGCTAATACATTATTAACCAATGTTAACATATATGCATATGCTTCTGCTGAGTTTTCTGCTTCTGATGCTAAGTTTGAATATGGGCCTGTGTTGTAAGGTGCTTCGTAAAGAGCTCCAACAAATGCATTTGCAGCACCTCTTGATCTCTTGTTACCACCATGACACATGTCATAGATCATAGCATCTAATACTAGTCCAACATCTCTTTCACAACGATCATCTTCGTAATCAAAGTTTTCCCAAATGCTACCACTTGCAGCATTTGCGATTTGATATGTAATCCATTCTGTAACTTCACGTTGGATAAACGCTCTGTTCATTTCTAATAGTTTTCTTGCTTCTGGATGTCTTGGTCCGTGCAATACTGCTTCACAAGCATATCTAACTGTTTTAAATGGTTTATCAATAGTTGCACCATGTACTGGATACGGACTATCTTTACCGTGTGTTGCCACATAGTAAACATAATCGTTTGCGCCCATTGAACGCCATTCTGGATAATTTGCTCCAGCTTGTAAAACTTGTCCTTCTACACCAATTGGAAGTCTAGCAACACCAGCACCACCATAGTAAACCAAATCACCTTTTGTTGTTAGTAGTGAAGTTTCACTACCTGTGATCATCTGATTCCAGTAAGTACCTGTTGTGTCTTGGTCTGGACGACTGTTGTCTGCTCCACCACCTTGTGCACCAATTGTTGATCCGTCATCGCCTTCTGATCTATGTTTGCTAATACAAACGTATGCGTTGTCGCCGAACTTAACACAATCGCCTACTTCGTATTCGTAATCATCTTGCCATGTACCTGCCCAGTAAAAACCACTTGACAGTTTGCTCCAGTAGTTAGGTTCAATTGGATGAGCTGCAACTCTTGCAGTCATTGATCCTGTACCTAGAGTTGGTGTAAATACTGTTCCGCCATGTGCAATTGAAATTGTAAATGTTGTTGCATCATCAACTGTCTTAATGTAGTATGTTGCACCTTCATTAACGTTACCATAAACAGCACCGCTAAAGTATACTGACATACCAACAGCCATTCCTGTTGTGGATGTAACTGTAAATTTATTTGTTACGTTACTTGTTTCTGTTACTGTAAAGTCGTTGCTTGTTGAATCAACTGTAGCAACATATGACTGACCGTTAACTGCTACAACTTGACCAATTTTATAATCTGTTGCGTTGCTCCAGTTATTCTGGAAGTCAAAACCTTTGCCAAACAATGCAAAGTTTGTAGTATCAGTTGAAGGGTTAGTTGAACCTGAATGGTATACTTTTGTTACGTATTGGTTACCACCGTATGATACAACATCACCTGGTTGGTATACTGTTAAGTTGCTCCAAGCATTTTCATATTCAAAGCCTTCAATAAACTGTGTCCAGTTTGATGCGTCAGTTGCAAAGTTTGATGCATTTGAAGTATGCTGTGTAGTACAAATATATGTACCAGCACCTTGTTTAACAACATCGTTGTACTTGTATCTTGTATTACCTGTCCAAGCACCTTTGTATTCAACTCCTTGATTAAAAATGTCCCACTTAGATTGATCGTTTTCTAATCCATCGCTGGCAGTAGCGGCAGATGTATGACCTGTATTACAAACATAAGTTGTTGCACCGTATCTAACTAAATCATTAATTTTGTATCTAGTTGCAACGTTCCAATCGCTTTTCCAATCAAAACCTTCTGCAAAAGCGGTCCATTTTGCTAAATCATTTTCGAGACCTAGAGAAGCAGTAGCGGCAGATGTATGCGGAGTAGAACAAATATAAATCTGTCCACCGTACTTAACTAAGTCGTTTGTTTTATAATATGTTGATGTAGCCCAATCGCCCTTCCAGTCCTGACCATCTGTCATTTGGTTCCATCTTGAAGGACTTACGTTCAAGTCTACATAAAAATCCGTATCGCTTGTATGTCCAGTAGTACAGATAAACGTTTTACCGCCATATCTTACTACGTCATCTTTGTAGTAGACTTTTGGAGAGGACCAATCGCCCTTCCAAACAAATCTAATTCTACCTAATTTAAACTCTGCCATGTTTATCTACTCCGTAGTGTTCCATTGTATTTACCATTAATTTGTTATCTTCTAATATTAGTGCCATGTTAGTCAGTCCTAATACCTTTATGCTCAAAGCTTCTATAGAACATAGATTGTGCTAGATAACTTCCACCAATTCCCGCTTTCGGGCCTTGTAATTCGAACATCACTGGGATGTTCACTGCCTGTCCTGCTGTATTACCAATTTCGTCAGGACCAACCTTAACTGTACCTGCAATAAAGCTCGCTGTTAGCAAGTCCGCTCCACCGACGTTAAGTCTGTTTGCTAAGTACGCTTTGATTGCTCTCTGTGTAGGGATAATATTATTTGAATCCGCAATAAACAGAGGATCTGTTGAGAACTCTCTAATAACTGTACCAGTACCACCAACTCTAATACCACCTAGTGCAAGTTCTGTAAGACCTGCTAGATCGAAAAAGTCAGCACTAATAGTAACAATACCAGTAGCCTGTTCAACAGCAAACAATTCACCAACCCTAAAGTTACCTGATTGGTCTGTACTTGAGTAGAATACTCTACCACCATTTAATTCTTGTACTTCATTCTCTGGATAAGAAATATAATTCTGTGAGTACAATGTTGGATAGTTGGTTTGTGTAAAGTTACCAGTACCAATATCCAGGAAGTCATGGTTTGAAATTCTACATTGTGAATATCTTGTATTAATTGTTACAACATTACCGTGATTTGTTGAAGGATCGTCCTCAATTTTAAGTTCAGGACTTACTCTAAATCTTAGTGTAAAGGTTCCGCCAGTATCAATACTTTCTTGTTCAATAACAACAACAGTGTAAAGTTCTGGGTTACCATTAAGTCTTAACTGCGCACCTGGGCCAATAACAACTGGCATTCCAGAAACTGTTACAAACTTACCTACAGGAATAATATCTGCAAAACCATCACCTGTAACTGTTACAGTAGTTGTACTTGTTTTATATGCATTACCTCTATTAGTCCAACTTGGTTGTGCTAATACACCGTCTGCAAATCTTGTCATATCAAGTACAAGTTCACCTGTGTTGTTAGGATCAATAACTGAGTAACCAACAGGAGTATTAACAGGATCATAACCTGAACCCGGATCCCAAAGTTTTACAACTCCAATTGATCCAGCAGCTACATCTGCTCTACCTTTAATCTGTTTACCTGTATAGACAACCTGGTGAGCAAATTTAACATCTCTATCAAGAACTACCCATCTACCTTTTCTGTTGTCAACACCATCTGTAGGATCTGCATCTGGATTACCAAATGCACATCTGTTCCAGTTACCTGTTACTTCAATGTCTCTTTGTGTCCAAAGAATTCCATCTTCTGATGTATAAATGTATCTTACTGGACCTGTTGTTGCATCACCTGCAATGGTTCTACCTGCTGTATCGTAAAGTGCCATAAACACACCTTGACCATACTGTAAGTCATTCCATTGTAATAATGTTGAGCCGTCTAACAATGGTGTTGTTGCAGGATACCAAGTTTGTCCATCGAATGAATAACCAATTTCGCCTGTGTCTGCCATTGCAACATATCTGTTGTTACCATAAGCAACACGTTTCCAGTCTCTTTGCGAACTGTCTGCAATAACATCCATAATGTAAGTAGTCCAACTAATAGTTGAACCGTTCCATGTACCTACTGCTGCTAAGTTATTACTTTGTGCAATTGCAACAAACTGTCCTTTACCGTAAGTAACACTTGTCCACTGGTTTATTGTTGAGTCACCTGCTGCTGGAAAGTTAATTGCTGACCAAGTTGCTCCACCGTTAGTGGATAATGCAGCATTGTTTCCTGATGTTGAAACTGCAACAAATAAGTTTGCTTGTACTTCGTCATATACTGGATTACCAAATGCAACATCTGCCCAGTTAGTTGATGCTGGTAATGTAAATGCTGTCCATGTATTACCATTTAAACTGTAAGCACCTACATCTGACGAATCTTTAATTGCAGCAAATCTTCCGTTACCTGCTGCGATTGAAGTCCATACACCTGTGGATGGTAATTGTGAAGTTGTCCACGATGTACCATTAAGTGAATAGTTAGCAGTAGAACCTGTACTTGCAACAGCAACAAATCTGCCGCTTTCTGCAAATCCTGAGTGTTCAAATGTAACAATACTGTTTGTACTATCGTCAGTTACACTGTGTACTGTAATAGTAATGTTGTTATCGTCGCCGGCACCTAAACTAGTACCTAAAATTGTAAGAGTATCACCTACTGCATAACCAGCACCACCATTCCTTAGTTTAATTGTATAGTCTTTACCAAGTTTAGTAATATCAAATGTTGGATTTGCTGCTGGAACACCAATTGTAGTACCTGTTCCTGTACCTGTTGCTGAAATAGATGTAAACACTCCTGATGTTTCACCGTAAGTAACTCCACCCCATGTTGTACCTGCGTCAAGAGTAGATACTGCATGACTAAATGGTGGTTGATCAAATATAACTCTAGGCTCAAATCTATAAGTTGTACCTGTTAACAACTGTGTTAAGATTAGTGTACCTGGAACTACATGATCCCAACCTGGTGTACCATCAGATTCTTTGTAAACTGTTACAACTTTTGAAGTACTGTTGTATGCATGTACATAACCGTACTGTCCTGTACCTGGACCCGATGTTAAAATAATTCTTAAACCTAATAAGTTTGCTTCTTCGTTTTCATCGTTAGTAGCAATTGTAACTGTTAGATCGTCACCAGACTGAGCATTGTTACCAATAAGTGTAAATCCACCTCCACCTGCTGCGGAAGATGCTTCACCTGTAACAATTCTTGCTTCATACATAGCGTCATCTCTATAATCTTCTTGTATAACTGCTGCGTTTGTACCAGAACCAACAAATGTATAATCTGCATTTGTATAGTTTTGACCACAATGTTTAAATTCTAGTGCAAGAATTTCATCATTTACTTCACCAGCAAATGCTGATACAACTTGTGCTTCTTCTAATCTGTTATTAAGTGTAGCAGTAATAGGTGTTTCTGAAGGATCAGTACCATCTGCTAACGCACCAATGTAACCATATGAACAGTTACCGTTTGTAGCACGTATAACTCCGCCGTTTTCTGCTAGGTAACCTACCTGTGCATAGTACGTAAACACTGATACAAGTTCTGCTCTACCATTGTTAAGAACGTGAGCACCAATACCATCACTAATTACCTGTGTAAAGTCGTTGGATACAATTGATTTGTTACCACCTGCGTGTAATGCACCATCAATTTTTTGTCCTGTACAATTGTTACCAAATGTAGATACACCTTGTATATATGGAGAACGTGTTGTAATCCAAACTTTGTTATCTGCTGTACCCCAACCTGGATCAAGTGAAATATAATTAGGTCCAGTTGGTCTTTGATATTGTTCAAAAACGTTTGGCGGATTAAGTGTACCTGTTAACCCATCTAGTGTACACTGTCTAACACCACAAGCATCTCTTACATAGAACATGTCTGATGATTGACTACCTTGTACCATGCTTTTGTAAAACTTGCCTTCTCTTAAAATTCTATAGTTTCCTTCATATCTTAAATCATATGCAAGTGCATTACAAATTCTGTGCATGTCATCGTTATAAATTGCACTGTCGTATACATAATCACTAAATGTGTTGTCAAGATATGCAGTGGCTTCTTTCATTAAGAAGTCTTTGTTTGTTTCGATCATTCTTGCAGCATTTAATCTGTTTGTTTGATCTGTAATTTCATTAGTACCAGTAACAACAGGATCAGTTCCTGTGCTTTGTACGTGGAAGTTAATGTACTGTATGTAAGCAGATAATCCGTTGTCAACTAAGTTTGCTGCAACTGAATCAGATGTAACCTGAACATAGTCAATAATTTCTAATCCGTCTCCTGTTGGTGGTCCTGGATTAAATGTTCCTGTTGGAATAGCATCTGTAATTACTGTAACTTCAGCAGTATTTCCTGCTTGTTTTGTAAAGTTTGTACCTGTTAAAATATTTCTAATAACACCTTGTAAATGAACTGCTACAGCATTTCTATATACAGCATCACTTGCCATAGAAGCAATTGCTTGTCTTGGTTTAATTCTAGAAGATCTAATTTCGTCACCAAGTACAACTGTTCTAGTAGGTAAACTAATTGGAAGTATTTCTTCGTATACTCCTGTTGTTAATTGTATCGTGTTATGTGAATCTACACCATCGTCAGCAAGTTCTGCTGCGTATCTAATTGTTTTAACTGGTTTGAAAGGATCAATACCTGCATTAGGATTTGATCTATCGTCAACACCAATTATTGGATCAACATGGAAGTATCTTGCACTTCTTCCCCAGTTGTCGTATTCAATTGTATCACCTGGTCCAACTTGTAAAAGTTTTTCTGCTGTATCAATTGGAACATTTGTAGCACCTAATGTGGATCCGTCACCAGCAATGGTTCTGCTTAAACCAAATGTTAATAAATCACCTGGATTAACAAGTCCAACATTTTCTGCACCAGCTAGTAAAAGATCCCAATATTCAAATCCACTACCGCTATCGCCTGGAAAGTTTTCAGTACTTGCTGTATGTTCTACGTTTGCTTTATATGCACTGCCTCTGTAAGTAATTACATCTCCTACAGCATAAACTGTCGCAATAGTCCAAGCATTTTTCCATGCTTGACCTTGAATAATAAGCTCCCAGTTACCTGCATCAAGATAGTCTAATGAACTTCCGTCGTCTGTTGAATCTAGTGTAGCAACATAAATTGATCCACCTCTTTCAACAACATCACCTGTTTTATATGCTGTTCCAGTAGCCCATTTACCTGCAAGATTTATACCTTTTGAAATTACTGCCCAATCAACTTCTGTTGGTTGATAAATTGAATCTCCTGGAGTACGTGCATAGTTGTTTGTACGTGATTGATAAACATAACCACCGTGTTGTACAACATCACCAACGCCATAATATTCAGCACCTGTCCATTGTCCTCTAATTTTAGCACCTGGTACTTCTAAAATAAAGTTTGATGCTGTTAAATTAGTTGTTGATGTATGTCCTGTTAAAACTCTTAAAAGTGACCCACCATACTTAACAAGGTCTTGTGCTTTGTATCTAGTATCACTAGCAAATTCACCTTTGTAAGTTTTACCGTAGTAGTAAGTTGACCACTTAAATTGGTCGTCTTCTAAACCTAATGCTGCTGTTGCTGCTGATGTATGTGCAGTAACACATCTATAAACAATACCGCCGTAGTTAACAACATCTCCTACACCATATGTAGTTGCTACAGTCCAGGCGCTTCCCCAGTCTGCACCCGGTACAAACACTGCCCAATTAGCAATGTCAGCATTAAAGTCTGCTGTTGATGTATATCCTGTTGTGTTGATAAAAAGAGTACCACCGTTATCTACAATGTCTCCGTTATAATAAGTCGTTGACGGTGTCCATGCACCTTTAAATTCTCTACCATCAGACATTTTCAACCATGCTGGTTGTCCAATTGTATCACCTGGTGGAATGTAATCTACATCTGCTTTAAAGTCTGCAGATGTGTGTCCTCTAAGTGCAATATATACACTACCTCCATACTGTACAACATCATCAATGATGTATGCAGTTGAAGTTGTCCATGGTCCTTTCCAAGTATATCTAATTCGACTTATCTTAAACTCTGCCATTTATCTACCCCTAACTTGATGTTCCTGACGGATAAGCATAGTTCTGGTTAATTCGCTGAACTAACATACCTTCATCGTCTACATAATATAATATGCTTCTTTGGTCCCATTTATATTGAGTCCAATACATATTCTCTTTGTCTTTAACATGGTTAACATTAATACCGTCAAAAAAGTCAACACCTGGCTCCAAGTCCTCAAAAGTTTCTTCTGGTGGACCAGGCAAGTTAATATCAATTGAGTCTTTATCTTTCAATTGATCACTTCTTAGAAGATATAATTCACCATCGCTGTTTCTTCTTATTGCATAAAAATATCTAGGGCTATCACCTAGTGATTCATCTGGGCTTTGTCCGAAATAATATGGATTTGGCATACTCTATTCCTCCCTATGATATCTCTACGAAACTAATTGTTGCATCAACACTTGATTCCGTATCGCTTGTTATTCTTAAACCAGCCGTTGCTGGCAAAATTAATCTTTCACCTTGCGTAATTACTTTAGCACTCGAACCCGGAGGTATTGGTACTGATCTAGCATAGTTACCAACTGTTGAATTTTCGTCAACTACTTGTACATCAACAACAACTGTATCGTAATCTGAATTGTTTGCAAGGTTACAACCTACTACGGTTGCTTTAACACCTTCTTGAATTTGTAATACGTCAGTAGGTGTTGTTCCAATGTCTGTTACTACGCTCTGTTTAAATACTGTTGGCATACTATTTTCCTCTATCCTAACATCAATGCATACGATGCTGCAATTGTGTTTGCTTGAATTTCTGATACCGCACCTGATGCACCTGCTGGACTTGCCCATGCAGTACCTGTCCAAATTTCAATTGCTTTTGCATCTGTGTTATATCTTGTCATACCTGCAACCGCATATGAAGTTGGACGTTGTGCGTCATTACCTCTTGGTGGAACAAACCCGTTGTTGGTATCAATTTTAAAATAACCTGTTCCGCTTTGTACAATCTGTGTAATACCACCTGGTTGTACGTTAGTAATTGTATTTCCTGAAAATCTAAAGTTACCTAATCTAGCACCACCAGTTCCATTACCTTCAATGGTTAAGTCAGTACCAGGTGCTGATGTAATTGTACTATCTCTAAATGTTAAGTCACCAATGTCAAGTGTTGGAAGATTTAATGTTGTTGTATATAGATCATTAACATGAATTTCTTTCCATCTTGTTGTTGTGTCACCTAATTTGTATGTGTTATCAGTTTCTGGAATAAGATCACTTGCAATACTTGCATTAAATTCAATAGTGTCTGTATCTGCGTCACCAATAGTAATGTTACCACCAATAGTAATATTACCATCAGTGTTAATGTTACCGCTAACATACAAGTTACCTGTAATATTGGTGTCACTGGTAACTTCTAACGTGCCGGCGCCATTAGGACGAAGTTCTAAGTTAGTATTTGAAACTATTGTTGAAATTGTGTTACCTGTAAGTTGCAAATCGTCTACTTGTAATTTAGAATTATAAATTACTGGATCTGAACCTGAAGGTGCGAATGAGATAGTATCAAGCGAACTGGAAATAGTATTACCAGTAATGCTTAAATTTCCTACATCTAGTTGATTGTCTACTGTGAGTGTTGTTGATCTTATTGTACCTACAACATCGATATCCGTGGTGGGAGAAGAGTTGTTTACTCCTAAACGAGCATTGTTTACGTCTATGTAAAGTAAGTCGTTCTCAAAAGCTAAATCAACCCCGTTTCTAACGAGATTTGCCTTTAAGAGCGGACCCGAAATACGACCAATTGCCATTACGCTCTCCTTTTCACGGGGATCCTGTCCCTCTAGCCACCTTACATTGCGGGCTAACCACAGTAAAAGATTAATGCTTGGTCGGCATTAACAGTAGTATTTAGCAAATTGTCTTAATTAACCGAGGATAAGGCTATATACATCGCCTAAATCTTCCATAAGGTCTTCACTAATTTCAGCACCACCACCAGTTGCTACTGCGTAGCCATCATTGGACTGTGCGCCTACTGTTAAAGTGATATCGTTGGCCGGACTAGAACCACCAGGAATAAGTGTTCCTGGAATCACAATCTGATCACCTTGTTGATATCCAATTCCTTGCGATAAGAATTGAACTACTGTTACCGTTTCTGCTAATAAATTCATTCTACAACTAAAATCAGTTCCGTATACAGAGTTTGATGTAGTAGTTCCTGAAAAAATATTAGCTGCATCTGCTAATCCTGTAAATGTTCCTGTTACTGTTACTGATTCAACAATACCAGCAAAACATTCCATAATTTGTTCATCTGTATTCCATCTAGTATCACCAACTTCTGGTAACCCTGGACGTTCAGCATTTGTACCTGCTGGCATTTTAAATGCACTGTCGCCCATAAATCTTAAATAACCAATACCTGTGTTTCCAAAACTGAAAGCATCGTTACCAGTATTATGAATATTATTATTTTCTATTTTTGTACCGTCAATAAAATAATTGCCTGTATCAGAAACTAACATTGTATCTTCGTTTGACTGAGTTGATGTAATCGTTGGAGTAACTAAAATCTGATCACCTGTTTCGCCTCTGAGACTAAGCTGGTTACTGACTAATGCTCCCATAGGTCGAACATTATTTGTATTTGTTAAATTATCAGGTGTATGTAATTCTGAAAATCTTCTTGGGGTAGAATCACGTTCATCTTGTCCAAAGCTATATGTATTATCAGTTTGTGGTACAATGTCTTGTGTTAAGTCAGGATTGATAACAACAATATCAAGTGGACTATCACCCACTATAACATTTCCTGCTAGTGTTACATTTCCGTCTAATGAAATATTTCCTGTTGTACCTAATGTACCGTAAATATTTGTATTTGCATATATGTTAACTGAACCAGTACCACTTGCATCTAAAGTAACACTATCGTCTGTACTTTTACCTTGTATAAAGTTATCGCTAATATCTAAGTTGTCTGTTTGTAATCTTTGCCAGACAATTGAACCTTGGTCTGTTGCAGGAACAATATTTAATGGTCCTGTAATAGTAGAAAATGTTGCAGGTGCATTTATAAGAACGTTATCTAGTCTTGCTTGTGCTGTTGCTTCAGCATTTGTTGTAGAAACATCTGTTTGTATATCTAAATCGTATTGTGGGGAATCTGTTTTAACACCAATTCTATTATTAGTAACATCTAGATATAATATTGGTGTTGAGTCAAAAGTTGTATTCTTGAAAGCAACATCAATTCCTTGTCTTTCAAGATTTGCTTCTAATAAATGTCCGCCTATTCGCCCTACTTGTGACATTAGTTTGAGAATCCATAGAAGGTTGTAATATATTTGGTAGCAGGTACCGGAGAATTAAATTTAAAATAATATCCATCTGCGTATGGAGCATTAGGTCCTGTTAAATTACCAGCTGTACTTTGTTCAAGTGTAAAGTTAGTTGTAGGAATTTGTAAAACATTTTCAACTAAACATAAAACGTTATTTGCACTTGTTGATTCAAATACTGGTCCAAACACAGTTTCAGTTCCATCTCCCGGTCCTAGTGTTTGTACTGTAATAGCAGAAGCCGCCGGCTGCACAACTAATTCCCAGTTACCACCAACATATGCTTCAATAGCAGTAATGTCAGTATTATATCTAATAGTTCCGTCTGCTGTACCAGGCTGTCTTACACCTACTAAGTCTGGTCTCTGTGCTGACGTTCCTTTAGGTAACATCAATCCAGCAGTTGTACCCATCACAACTCTTCCATAAGGATTAATTGAAATAGCGGTATCGCTTGGACTGTACCTTGATGTGTTTTGGTATTTTAAAAACTTCATTAGTTTTCCTCTACACTTGCATTGAACTTACTGTAACAGTAATTAAATCTGCTACTGAAGTACCAACCCAAATTTCATCACCTGAGTCTAAAATAATTTTTTCATCGCTGAAAAATACTGTTTCGCCTGCAGGTACAATTAAGGTATTAACAATAATATTATCGGTATCCGGAGTATCGCCTGCTTTTACTAAGTACACGCTTACATTACAAGTATTAACAGACTCATCTGTAATAGTTGGTGTACCAAGATTACAAAGGATCATTGTTGTGATTGCATTTACTTGACCTGTAACACCGCCTCCAATAGGAGCTCCTGTAGTTGTACTAGTATAGACTTTTTCCGGAACACTAACATTTGTTGCAGATACTTTTGTACTTTTAATCATTTGTTTTTTCCTTTAAAATATCATACTATAGAGTAATGCTCTATTTCTATTTACTAATTCTCCTGTTCTAGTACCGTTAGTAAAGAACACACCTGTTTGACCTAACTCTTCTTCATTGTGATAAAGAATAGTTGATTCATTTACATATGCCGGAGTAACTGCAATTTTTTCAAGCTCAAGTCCATAGTTAATTTTAACTTTACCTGTACCTTGTGTTCTTAAAAAGATATTACCGTTAGTATCGTTATTTGTTATTTCGTTATTAATAAATTCAAGGTCTTGTATTACTGCCCTATTTGAATAAAATTGAGCACCTAGCAAACCGTCAACAATTACTGAAATAGCACTTTCACCAAAAGAACTGTATCCGGTGTTATCAACTAGATAAGTTAATGCTCCGCTGACGTCCTTATCAGTAACAATAACTCTTGTGTCATTATCAATAATTTGGAATGTTGGATTATCTCTAATAGCATCGTCAACATATTTCTTATTAGGAATATCATCGTCATGCGTTACTTGTTCTTCGTATGTTGTAGTACCAATAACTTTTACAACACCTAATCCTGTACCGATAAGAGTTAAATCTCCACCGTCTGTAGTTTGATTAGTTGTGATAGTTTTTAATCTTAAACTACTATCAGTAAAGTTGTAACTGCCGTCGGTTCCTTTTGCAAGGTTAAACGTATCATCATTTTCATCATAAAAGAATGAAACAGGCGTTTCTGTTCCTCTGTCAATCTGTATACCAGAATATCTTAGAGAAACGCCTGTGCCTGTTTCACCATAGTTTAATTCAATAATGTTATCGTTAACGTTTAAGTTTTCGGCTTGAACAGTTAGTGTGTCACCTTCAACAACTAAGTTACCAGTGATTTTTACTTCACCAATACCTGCACCAGTGTCAAATATTACATTTGACCCTTCGCCTGTTTTAATGGTATAATCACCATTGGTTTGTACTAACTGTGCCATTATCTATTACCTATTAACTAATTGCAGTTAAAACAATGTAATCTGCAGATGAATCGTTTTCTAGATACCAAGTATACTTGTTTCCAGAAAAATCAGTTGCAACACGCTTTGTAATTTTAGCAATATTAACTAGGTCTGCATCTAAGTTACCTGTTGTAGAACCTTGCATTTGCATTTCAAATTCTGCACTAGGTGTACCGTCTTTTAATTTACAAGTGATCTGTTTACCTGCTGTTGTATCAGCAACATCGCCAATACGAGCACAAGTAAATGACTGTCCGCCTCTTTGTTTAACAATTACGCCATCAGTTCTGTTTGAACCGTCTTGATAAAAGTTTACTGTAATACCTGTAGCAGCACCAGTAGGTACTTTAATTGCGTCAACTCCGTTAACGTCTTTTCTAAGTGGTCTTCCCATTTGTTTTCTCCTATTTAAGTAGTCCTATGCGGGTTCTATCCGCTACGCTGTGGTGCAGCATAAGTCCGCCACACTATGCGGCACACTATCGACACAAGTATTTATCTTCTGCTAAGAATAGATAAGAGTTCTTGCTGCCCAACAGTTTTAAGAAGAATGTTAATATTGTCGATTTCTGCTTGGGCACGTTCTAAATGTATAGTACGTTTTGTCTGCCTGTGCATAATCATATGCTGACTATGATTATCAATGAGCTTTTCTAGCGATTCGGATAATTGACGAACATCGTGTTTGAACATAGAATGATTCTTGTTCCACTTGCTTACCTGTTCTCTTAGTAAAGAGAAGTCTTTTTCGTCTTTTATCTCCATGCTAGTATTATATAGCATTTTGGACAGTTAGTCAAGAAAAAAGGACCAATTAAGGTCCTTTTTAATATAAGCAAAATAGGTAGGACTTGGTTACACCTACAAGCACGTACCCGAATACCATTCTAATACGTACAACCTAACCCCGCTAGTGACTGCGATGTGATACTGCGTATTTCTACTACAGCACCTGGGTACCA